>Ga0154006_1000005_pt1 | contig 220675 bp, 190 predicted proteins | sample TSFL090MetaG_FD_104747 | JGI IMG/M metagenome (GOLD analysis project Ga0154006, IMG submission 104747) | Attine ant fungus gardens microbial communities from Florida, USA - TSFL090 MetaG | ecosystem: Host-associated > Fungi > Mycelium > Unclassified | place: USA: Florida, Wakulla State Forest...
TATGCCGTCCTTGTTATGGCTGCGGCCTTTACATTTTGGACAATCCATTTTTTTTGCAAAAACAGAAAAGCTATATAAAATTAACGATGCCGTCAGAACAAACCTGTATCCTCCTCCCTAGGGTGTGGCAACGGGGCCGATTTGCTTTCGGGATCTGACGCAAACATGTCCTTGACATGTACCCATTTCCCGTTTCTCCATTGAAAACCCTCATATAGCCCGCTAGGGACCAGCGTCGTTTTGTCCCAGGGTTTTTTGTTCTCGCTGATTACGTGGTCGAATACTATGGCGTTTAATCCCGGATCGTAGTTGAGACGCGCCTTTGCGTCTTTTCTGTACTCAAAAAGAAAACGGTCGACCGGCGGTTCGGCTTTTATGGTATCGTAGGCATATTGGAATACGGGCGCGCCGAATTCGGGCTCTCCCCTGCCGTTGAAAGTAAGGACGTCGATCCATTTTCTGGTCGTCAGGAAATCGTTGTCGTCCAGCCCCAGCAAGGCATAGTAGTCTTTGCCGTTATAGGAGTTTTTTAAAACCTTATAGTACAGCGCGCCGATCCATTGCCGGGCGGAACGTACGGAATCACAGGGCTTTGCGGTAAATTCCGAATAGTCAAATAGTGGAAAAAGTTTTAATTTTCCGTCTTTAGTATTCATTTGTATAGCGCCATATTGCCTATAATAATTATCGTCTTTTTCAATTTCCCACGTAAAAATTCTAAAGGCATTGTCTGGTGCATTTTCGATGGAAACGGTCTGTAAAGAATCAAACGGATATTGAAAGGAATAAGGTATTGCCAATACTTTGACTAGATTTTTTACAAAATCGGTATTGGACTGCATCCGCATTGCGAACATCGGCGCAAATATCATCGAGTCGGCTAATGGTTTGAGTTCCATTTCTTTTTGCTGTAAAAGTTTAGTGTCGGGTGTTTGTGAAAACCCGTACAAACCAATATGCATGGACAATACAACAAGAATATTGCGCAAATTCATTTTTCTAGTTTATAGTCTTAACGTGAAAGAATCGTGCCTGTTATTTGTTTTTTCTTATAGTCTGGTTAAAAATGTAGGAACTGAACGATTTGCTCCAAATAGGTTTTGTCCGTTTCATCAAAACTATCAAGCTGGTCGCTGTCAATATCCAAAACCGCGACGACTTGATTGTTTTGTATGATTGGAACGACGATCTCCGAACGGGACGCGCTGCTGCATGCAATATGTCCGGGAAAAGCCTCAACGTCAGGAACGATCAGCGTTTGGGCCTCCTGCCAAGCCGTACCGCATACGCCGCGACCTTTTGCAATGCGCGTGCAGGCGATCGGACCTTGAAATGGCCCTAATACTAATTGGTCTTTTTTGACAATATAAAAACCTGTCCAAAACCATCCAAACTGTTGCCACAACGCGGCTGCGACGTTTGCCATATTGGCGACGATGTCTTCTTCGCCGTCCAATAAGGCTTTTATCTGTGGGATTAAACTTTTGTACTGCGTTTCTTTTGCACCTTTCTGAACCAATAAATCTTCTGCCATGTTTTCTTAACGTTTAAAAACTCATCATTTCGCGGAACTTCACCGTTTGTCGGCGGCTGACTTCCACCTGTTCTCCGCCTTTCAAAGTTAGCAAAAGTCCGCTATTGAAATACGGTTCGATGTTTTCGATCCATTTCAGGTTGACAATATGTTTGCGGCTTGTCCGGAAAAAATAATGCTCGTCCAAACGTTCTTCCAATGCATTTAAAGATTTTAAAATCAACGGTCGGTTGTTGCCGAAATAAACTTTTGTATAGTTGCCTGTACTTTCAAATAGACGCACTTCTTCTAGTTTTACAAACCAGCATTTTTCGCCGTCTTTGACAAATACCTGGTCTTTGTCCGTCAATAGCTTTTGGTTTTGGTCTTCCGGCGTTTTTGTTTGGACAATATGTTTTTCTAGTTTGTGTATAGCTTCCGCTAATCTTTGCAGATCGATCGGCTTCATTAAATAGTCCAAAGCATTGACTTCAAAGGCTTTCAATGCATAGTCGTCGTACGCAGTCGTAAAAATTACGTTAGGCGTAAAGGACAATTCTTCCAACATGTCAAAGCCTGTTTTTCCGGGCATTTGAATATCCAAAAAAATCAAGTCAGGATGCAAGGACTCAATGTTTTCAATGCCTTCGTCGGCATTGGCCGCTTCACCAACGATTTCCATATTGCTAAAATCCTGCAACAGACGTTTCAATTCTGTGCGTGCCAATCTTTCGTCGTCAATGATTAAAGTTTTAATAGGCATATCGTTAATATTATAGTTTATTAGATAAAGGAATTTTCATCGTTGCCGTCACTTGGTTTTCACTCTTTTGAACAAGAGAAAACGATGCATTTTGTCCGAACAATAAAGCAAGGCGGCCAATCGTACTTTTAATACCAAAACCTTCCGTATTATAGTTTGCGTTTATTTTTCCTGTGTTTTTTACTTCAATATAACAATGATTGTTTTGCTGAAACGTAATGATTTCAATGGTTCCGCCGTTTATTTCTTTACTGATGCCATGTTTGATCGCATTTTCAACTAAAGTTTGCAAAGACATCGGCGGAATGGCTTGAGAACGCAGATTCTCATCAATATTGGATTCCACGCGCAACCGACTTTCAAAACGAATACTTTCCAATGCTAGATAATCGTTGACGATTTTAAGTTCTTCTTCTAGCGTCGTTGTTTTTCTTTTTTCCGCCTGCATACTACTACGCAAAAGATTACTGAGTTCCGTAATCGCCAAACGAGCTCTTTCGGGATTTTCGTCGACCAGCGCACGAATACTATTTAGTGCATTGAAAATAAAATGCGGATTGATGTGGGCCTTGATTGTATTGAGTTCCAGGTCTTTTATAGTCGTTTCTAACTGTGATTTTGCAAGTGCGTCCTTGTTGCTTTTTTGTACATAGTGATACGAAAAATACAATAGATTCCAGATCAAAACCAGTACAAAATCGAACACCCACTGCACCATCCACCGATTGATGATCGAGAAAACGGTATCGAGTTTATAGTATCCTGTCGCGATAAACACGATCATGTACAGGACGGAATACAACCAAGAAAAAATGAACGTCAGGTAAAGCAGCTGCAATACTTGCGTGGACAAGGACCTGTCCAAAAGATGACGTCTGATGATTCTTTTTCGGATAAGGTTCGTGATGAAGTAACCCAATATAGGTTCCGCAAATTCGACAATATAAGTGGCTTGCGTTGGCGGTTTTCCGAGCGTTATTTGTATCAGCCATATCACGAAAAAATAGCACAGCCAACCGCCTATCTGCACAATATGAAAAAGTTTTTTTTCACTTAGTTGGATATTGCCGTTTGTATGTGTTGTTACATTTTTCGTCATCACCATGCAAATAACGAAGTTTTCTTTTGGAATGATGCGTTATAAATGATGAGCGACAAATTATACGTTATGAGCGGAATTCATCATTTTTAAACTGTTTTTTCAGCGTCGCCAATATATCATCCAAACCGTTCAGCTTGATTTCGTAAACGGTGGACAGCAATACGCCGAGTTTTCCTTTAGGAAAACCGCCTTTGCGCAGAAACCATTCGAGATAGCTGACCGGTAGGTCGCACAGCAATCGATCCTTGTATTTCCCAAACGGCATTTTCGTCCGTACAATATCGGTCAATATTTCCGGGTTCAACCCCATGTCTTTCCATTCCATCTTGCCCGCAAGATAGCTGCTTTCCGTTTGGTAAGAAATATTTTATGCTGCAATACAACTTATTTACCTAAATTTGCCTACTATATTTATAGACTAGTATTGGCGTTTTGCTCGATCGGTTTTTGAAAAATAGATGTAAATAAATGGACAGCAATCAGTTAGAGATATTGAACCAACGGCTCGCAGGACTGGACGAAGTGGAAGCGCTTACGTTTTTGAGTCAACAGTTTCCGGAACAAGTTGTTTTTTCGACGAGTTTTGGATTGGAAGATCAAGTTATTACGGATCTTATTTTTTCCAACAATATTGGTATTGAAGTCTTCACGCTGGACACGGGCAGAATGTTTACCGAAACATACTACACTTGGAACCAGACGAACGAAAGATACCACACGAAAGTAAAAGCGTATTATCCGCAGCCGGAAACGCTCCAGACTTTTGTCGGAAACAATGGTCCAAATGCTTTTTACGAATCGATCGATTTGCGCAAAACTTGCTGTTTCATCCGCAAGGTCGAGCCATTGAGTAGGGCGTTGAAAGGCAATAGCGTTTGGGTTACCGGAATGCGCGCCGAGCAGTCGCCCGACAGAAAGGACTTGCCCATATTGGAATGGGACGAAACGAACCATATTTACAAATTTCATCCGTTGCTGCATTGGCGTTTCGACAAGGTTAAACAGTATATTGCAGAGCGCAATGTTCCGTACAATCCTTTGCATGACAAAGGTTTCCTAAGTATTGGTTGTCAACCTTGTACGCGTGCGATCCGCGAAGGCGAAGATTTTCGCGCGGGACGCTGGTGGTGGGAAGACAGCAGCAAAAAAGAGTGCGGTTTGCACGTACATGCGACGGCATAAACAGAACAAAATTATAGTTGATATTTTCAAACCATATAAATGAGTTATCAGTTAGATTATTTAGATCAGTTGGAAGCGGAATCGATCCAGATTTTTCGTGAAGTTGCAGGCCAGTTCGAAAAACCGGCTTTGCTTTTCAGCGGCGGTAAAGATTCCATCGTATTGGTGCATTTGGCGTTGAAGGCTTTCCGTCCCGGAAAATTTCCTTTTCCGTTGGTGCATATTGACACGGGGCACAATTTTCCCGAAGCACTTGCTTTCCGCGACAGCCTCGTGGAAAAAATCGGTGAAAAATTGATTGTCCGCAACGTTGGCGATACAATCAAAGAAAAAGGTTTGACCGAACCGAAAGGAAAATTTGCTAGCCGAAACGCTTTGCAGACGTACACTTTGCTCGACACCATACAGGAATTTCAGTTTGACGCTTGTATTGGCGGCGCGCGCAGAGACGAAGAAAAAGCACGTGCGAAAGAACGTATTTTTTCCGTTCGTGACGATTTCGGACAGTGGAATCCCAAAATGCAGCGTCCTGAGCTGTGGAGCATCTACAACGGAAAAATCCATAAAGGCGAAAACGTTCGCGTATTTCCGATCAGCAACTGGACCGAATTAGATATTTGGAACTATATCAAAAGGGAAAACATCGAACTGCCAAGCATTTACTTTTCGCATGAAAGAGATGTGTTGGAATATCAGGAACAGTTGATCGCGGTTTCGGAATTTATTCAGTTAGAACCCGAAGATCGCATCGTTCGTAGATCGGTACGTTACCGCACGGTCGGCGACATGACTTGTACGGCTGCCGTGGCATCCGAAGCAAGTACTTTGGACGACATCATCAACGAAATCATCGTCACCAATACGAGCGAAAGAGGTCAGACGCGTATTGACGACAGGGTTTCGGAAGCGGCGATGGAAGACCGTAAAAAGAACGGATATTTCTAATGAAAAATGAATTATTAATAAGGAATAATGAGGCCGAAAAAAGCTAATTATTCATTGTTAATCATTCATTGTCAATTGTTAATTATTAATTCAACAAAATAGTGGATATATTAAGATTTATCACCGCGGGAAGCGTGGATGACGGAAAGAGTACACTTATTGGACGACTACTATATGATAGTAAAAATATCTTGGTGGATCAGCTCGACGCATTGGAGCGTAGCAGCAAAAATCGCGGCGACGGAAGCGTGGATTTGGCATTGTTGACGGACGGTTTGCGTGCCGAAAGAGAACAAGGCATTACGATCGACGTTGCGTACAAATATTTTTCTACCGACAAAAGAAAGTTCATCATCGCGGATGCGCCCGGCCATATCCAATATACGCGAAACATGGTCACCGGTGCGAGCAATTCCGAATTGATCGTCATATTGGTCGACGCTAGAAACGGTGTTGTCGAACAAACACGTCGCCATTCGATCATCGCGTCTCTGCTGAACATGCCAAACGTTGTCGTAGCGATCAACAAAATGGATTTGGTGGATTTCGATCAGGACCGATATGCGGAAATCGTAAAAGATTACGAAGACGTCGCACAGGCACTGGAACTGAAAAACGTCGTTTACATTCCAATCAGCGCATTGAACGGCGACAATATCGTGGATAGCTCCGACGCGATGCCTTGGTATAAAGGAAAAACTTTGTTGCACTTGTTGGAAACTGTGGAAGTCGATAACCACAACGATTTGGAACACGCACGTTTTCCGGTTCAGTTGGTGATTCGTCCACAATCCGAAGAATACCACGATTACAGAGGTTACGCGGGAAAAGTGACCAGCGGCGTTTTCAGAAAAGGCGACAAAGTCGTCGTCTATCCTTCTGGTGTGGATGCAACGATCAAATCCGTCGAACTCAACAATAAAGAAGCGGAAGCGATTTTTGCACCGCAAAGTGGCGTTATCCATTTGGAAGAAGATGTCGATATCAGCAGAGGCGACACGATCGCGATAAAAGACGATTCCTTGAAAACGGGTCAGGATTTGGAAGCGTTGGTTTGCTGGATGGACGAAAAACCATTGGCTGCCGGCAGACGTTATCTGCTGCAACACAATAGTAAAGTCGTTCCCGCTGTTGTCAAAGAAATCAAATACAAACTGGATGTCAATACACTTGCGCGCGAGGAATATCCTGAAAAAGCAACGCTCAACGAAATCGTCGCTGTCAATATCAAAACCGCGTCTCCACTGGCTTACGACGCTTACAAAGAGTTGCGTAGCAATGGCGGTGCTATATTGATTGACGAAACGAGTTACGTGACAGTTGGCGCAGTATTGTTCCAGTAGTAGTTTATGAACCACATAGGAACATAGTTTTTATAGTTCTGATGATAGTGACACAAAGTATTTCATCGCAGATGAAATTTCTATGCTAGTCTTGGTTTTATAGTTTCTTGTACTATAATATTCCTATGTGTCTCTATGTGGTTAAAAAAAATACCATTTGAGTTGGTAAAGAAAATCCCTTTTTAGAAAAAATAGTATAGGAAAGTTTCAATATGGGAAAAGTCGTTTTGATTGGAGCAGGTCCCGGAGATCCGGAATTGATCACGCTGAAAGCGGTGCGCTATCTGCGTACGGCGGACGTGATATTGACGGACAGATTGGTCAGTGAGCAGATATTGGAGGAACATGCCAATCCTGACGCGCAGATTTTTCTGGTCGGAAAAGAAGGCTGCAATAATCAAAAATCCATTTCCCAAAAAGATATTGATCAGTTGCTGGTGCAATACGGTTCGGAAAATAAATTGGTCGTGCGCCTCAAAGGTGGCGACGTTGCTTTTTTTTCCAACGTATTGAACGAACTAGAAATATTGCATCGTTTTGATATTCCTTACGAAATAGTTCCGGGCATCACCGCGGCTTCCGGCGCGTCGGCTTACGCTGGCATGCCTTTAACGGCGCGTGGTTATGCACGTTCCGTCCGTTTTTTGACTTTTTCCAAAAAGCATCATTTGGAACTAGACAATTGGGACGAACTAGCAAAAACCGCCGATACCTTGGTTTTTTATATGGCTGGTGAAGCTTGGTTCGACTTGGCGACGTTGTTGTTGGAAAATGGTATTGACGTCGAAAAACAACTCGCTATTATTGAACAGGCAACGACGCCTTTTCAAAAAGTCAGAACATTTTCTTTCGCTCAGTTGCAAAACGAAAAACCTGTTTTCGATTTTGTTTCGCCTTCTTTGGTCGTTGTAGGAAATGTCGTTTCCCTACACGAAAAATTTCATTGGAAAGACGCTGAAAGCCTTTCTGGACAATACTTTCCGTCTGCCGATCATTGCAAATCCCTTACAAAAGTTTCTTCCAATATAGCCATTCATTGATAATCTATGAATCAGACTTTGCCTGAAATATTGCGTGAAAATTCTACTGAAAAGGTAGAAAATCGCCTATTTCCCGTTTTCCTGAAACTGGAGGAACTGCATGTTTTGCTAGTCGGTGCAGGAAATGTGGGACTAGAAAAAATCCAGGCTATACTAAAAAATTCGCCTGATACAAAAGTGACGGTTGTCGCCGAGAAAATCAGTACGCATTTTCATGAGTTTGTAAAAGGAAAGGACAATATAATATTATTTGAAAAGCCTTATGAAATAAGCGATCTGGATGGAAAACAGGTTGTCGTGACGGCGTTGGACAATATCGTATTGAGCGAAATTGTCCGCAATGACGCGCACACCAAAAATTTGTTGGTCAATTGTGCGGATAAACCCGAACTGTGCGATTTTTATCTCGGTTCGGTCGCGTCGAAAGGCAATCTCAAGATCGCGATTTCCACGAACGGAAAAAGTCCGACCGTAGCCAAACGTTTAAAAGAAGTTTTTAATCAAACGCTACCGGACGAAATCGACCAGACTTTGGAAAACATGTCCAAAATCCGCGAACAACTTTCCGGAAATCTTCCTGAAAAAATCATTCAGCTAAACGCGATTACCAAAGTATTGGTAGATGGTGAAAGCAACGCGAGAACTTTAGGAAAAACCAATTGGCTGTCCACGTTGTCGTTGAAAGCAATGTTGTTTTTCGGGATTTTATTGGCGATTATTTTTATGGTATTGGGATATGTTGTTATCTCCAATCTGCCACAGCATTGGCTTTCGTCGATTCATGGTTATTCGGATCAGCTGCTAGGCAATAACTTTTATTGGATGTTATGCGCTGGTTTTTTGGCGCAGCTCGTCGACGGCGCTATGGGAATGGGCTATGGTGTTTTGTCCACGACTATACTATTACAATCCGGAATTAGTATTGCCGCGGTGAGTAGTAGCGTCCACATGGCGGAAATGTTTTCTGTTGGTGCGGCGGGAATCAGCCACTATAAATACAAACACGTTAACAAAAAACTATTGCGCAAACTTGCCGTTCCCGGTGCGATCGGTGCGATTTGTGGCGCTTTGTTTATAGGATATTTCGGCTCGAAATATGGTAAAATGTTGCGTCCTTTCGTCTCGTTTTATACGATGTATCTCGGTATTAAAATCGTCCAAAAAGCATTTAAAAAGCGTAGTGTACGAACAAAAAAAATCAAGAATGTCGCGCCCGTTGCGTTTTTGGGTGGATTGATGGATGCGTTCGGTGGTGGTTGGGGGCCGCTTGTGACGAGTACGCTTATTTCCGGTGGCCGTGATCCAAAATATACTATCGGAACTTCTACGCTGACCAAGTTTTTTACTTCGGTTTTTAGTACCGCAACTTTCGTGTTTATATTGCGCGAAACCCATTTTAATGTTATAGCCGGACTTATAGTCGGCGGTTTGATTGCTGCACCCATAGCCGCTAAACTTTCGGGTAAATTGCCATTGAAAGGAATGTTTATTTGTGTTGGGATTCTAGTGATATTGTGTAGTCTGAAAGCAATAGCTGGTTTGTTTTTTTAAGACGACAATAAAACTATAAACAAAATAAGCTGAGCGGTTTTGCTCAGCTTATTTTGTTTATAGTTTTATAGGAGCTATTGTTGGATGATTTAATGCCTCGTCGTGCTCGAAATGACGATGAGTTTTCAGGGTGTTTCCGACTGCCAAGAGCGTCATTGCGAGGACGGTAGGACGAAGCGATCCCGTGCCATTTTTTAATTATAAATGAGTGAAAACTATACTATAATTTTTTTCACCGTTGTTGGTGTTATCTCCAACGACCCCATCTGTGTATAATTTCTATAAAGAAAACTTATTGGACAATAACGCAGCCATATTATAAAACGTAAACGTTTTGTTGGAAACTGTTTTGCTATTGGACGTTTCTTTTTTGTCGCCGGAATTGTTTTCGTCGTCGTTGGTATTGCTGGATTTTTCTTTGTCGGTATTGGATTTTTCCGTTCCGTCTTTTTTGTCCTCGTCCAATCTTTTCAAGCCTTCAGCCGTCATGACATAAACAATATCATAGTCCCAATAGTTGTCACCATTGTCCCAATTGTTTTTGTGCATTCCCGCCGGTCCAATATTGATGTCAATATTGTGATGAATTTTTACGTCGCCTTTGACGATGATTTGTTTGCCTATTGGAACAAAGATTTTAATGTATAGTCGCTGATTGCGGAACTTATCAATTCTGTTGATAAAAAAGTCTGCAGGAACAAATAATGTCGAATCTTTTTGGTCGAATTTGTACTCGATTTTGGATGCTAGTTCCGTTGCTTCTTCTTTACTTTTTCCATTGGCATAGGCGGCACTTTCTACATGAAAATGATCGTCCTTTGACTGTTCGATTTTTAAGGCAACATTAGGAATTTTGACACTATCATTTCCGAAATACCTTAGGAAATCACTGAAATCTTGATTGTCCCAATCACTATACTCATCTTTTGGAAACGCACGCACAACCATTGTTTTGACATTATTGTCTTTGTAGTCAAATGTAGTAGGGGCGGTGTATGCTGAGTGGCTGAAGTCGTGTCCCACAAAGGAAAACAATCCGAAAAAACACATCCATCCCAATATCCATAATCCTATAAATGTGGCTCTGATAGCAGAACTCCCGCCGCGGTTTCCCGTAATCAAACGGAAAAACCACAATATAATTCCTATAATCGGAACCCATATAAACAGGAAGAATGTTCCCCATGACAATACTGTTTCCCAGCCACTTTTTAATAAGAAATCCGTCGCGGGTAATACTGCCATAAATCCAATTCCCACACCAAACAAAGACAATAAGATCGGCGCAATGATCAATCCCAATATAATATAGCCCAATACTTTTAATATAATAGGAATACCGTTTCTTTTTTCTGTTTTGGGTGGGATGTTAGCAAGTTGTTGTTGGTTATAATTATTGTCGTTTTCTATATTGGAACTATAATTTTCCATATTACTGTCGTCGTTTTTTTTAGTAAAATTTTGTGCAGCGTTGGAAACTTCCTTGCTCCACTTTTTGGCTGTGCCACTTACGTCTTTGCCCCATTTTTGCGCTTTGTCTTTAAACTCGTTGAGATCGTTTTGAACCGTGTTTTTGATACTATTCAAATCAACAGGTTTGCCCTTCATTTCCAGTTTGTCCGAAGTGGTTTTTGTTTCAGGTACCAATATCCACAAAATGAGATAGGATATCGTTGCTGCTGGACTGAAAGACAAAGACAGGAAATGCGGGAACCCCCAGCCAGACCAATGGTTCATGCGAAACACAATGGAAATAAACGGCAATAAAAACAGTATCCGAACAAGGCGCGTATTGACACCAAAATATTGAGCCAAACCGGCGCACACGCCTGCTATTTTTTTGTTGTCCGTGTCTCTAAAAAGCCGTTTGCGTGGAGAGCCGATTGCTTGCGTGGCCGAACTCGGGACGACAATCCAAATGACGATATAAGGTATCAATACCACGCTGGAAAACACCAGTGCGACAATACGCATAATGACCGGATCGATATTAAAATAATTTGCCACACCCGAACAAACACCGCCCAATATTTTGTGGTTTTCGTCGCGGAACAAGCGTTTGCCTGAGGTTGTATGGGACTGTGTATTGTTATAGTTATTCGGTTGCGTATTGTTGGCTGGGTATGTATTTTCGGTTGTTTTTTGTTGTGCAAAACTCGTATCCGAATACGCATCACCGTCCGTGTCAAAATCTTCGGGACGGCCCATGCTGTTGATGACGGCATTGACGTTGTCGTCGGTGATGCAGGTCGCACCTTTTTTCAACGTTTCGCTGAACAGTTCGGAAATTCGGGTTTCAATATCGTTGATGATCTCATCCCGGCCTTCTTCTTTGGCAAAATGGCGACGAAGGCTTTCAGAATATTTCTGCAAAATCTCGTAGGCAGTCTCTTCGATCGGAATGATCGTGCCCTGGAAATTGATGTTGATAACCTTTTTCATATGCTAATATTGGATAGTGATTTTAAGTTGTTTAGTTCTTATTGAGCGGTTAATAGTTGTACGGCGTCGGCCATTTCCTTCCAGGTAGATTCCAGTTCTTTATAGAAAAGTTGTCCTTCTTCCGTCAAGCTGAAATATTTTCTGGGTGGGCCCGATACGCTTTCGACCCAACGGTAAGTCAGCAGCTGTGCATTTTTGAGTCTGGTCAGTAGCGGGTACAATGTCCCTTCCAATATATGTAGGTTGGCTTCCTTCATTTTGGTCGCGATGTCGCCCGGATAGACTTCTCCTCCCTGCTTGATGACGGAGAGGATACAAAACTCCAAAACGCCTTTGCGCATCTGGCTCTGTGTATTTTGTATATCCATGTTCTGATTTTTACAATACAAAGATATGGGTATTTTTAAATACTATGCAATACATAGTACTATTTTGAAAAAATATTTAGATAGGCGGTTAGAAATTTGGATAAATGAAAAAGAGGAAATGGAAAAGATCTCTTTTGCGAACTTTTAAGAACTAAAGTTTGTAATAAAAGTCAATATTACTGACCGAAAACTATTGAAAAATGAAAAAAGAATGGATTGCGGGTTCGCTATTGACAATGTTGCTGTTCTTGTCTAGCTGCAAAGTCGTCGGAACGATTTTCAAGGCAGGAATGTGGTGGGGAATTATATTGGTCGTCATCGTCGTCGTATTGCTCATTTGGATTTTTGGCAAGCTGATGGGCAAATAATGGACAGCTGAAAATGGACAATTGACAGTGAAAGGAATTACAACAGGTTAAAAAAACAGGGAGAAGGACTTTGAAGCCTTTCTCCCTGTTTTAGGAATGTTTAGAAAAATTAATGGAACCGAATAACCCTAATCGTTCCGTCGTCGGAAGCCGTGTATAGATTTTTGTCGTAATCCATTGTAATGCTGTTGATGCCCGCAAACAATGCCGTTTTTCCGGTTCCGTCTTTGGTGACGGATTCCGAGTTTTGCCCGCCAGCGAGTGTTGTCACTACGCCGTATCGGTTGATGAGCCGCACACTAAAGTTATGATTTTGATAATCATTGTCACACACAAAAACATTGCTTTCCCCATCAACCACAAGACCAAATGGTACTCCGATTTGAGCATTTGTTCCAATGCCGTCAATATGTCCTTTGGTTTTGCCGCCTGCAAAAAGTGTAACGGCGCCTGTTTTGCTGCGTTTCCATATACGAGAATTTTCATCTGCAAAATAAAAATCCCCGGTACTTGTATCGCGTGCAATACCCGTAATTGAAGGTGTGCCAATATAGGTTGGGTCAGTATCAAGAAAAACCATAGAAGGGAGCCAGCTGTTCACTGTATTATTGGATAGACTAAATATGCCTGCTTGGGTTTGAGAACCATAGTTATTGGAATATAGGATAGTGTTGCTGCCACCGTTAGTGATAGCCAACGGAGCCATTTGGACAATTGTACGTGCACCTGTAAGCGCTGGACCCGTACCGCCTGCCCATTGTTCAGCAGTATTAGTATTTCCCGCTGTAAGGCGGAAAATATAATGGATTGCATTGCCTATCCCTGTTGCAACATATATTTTGCCGTCGTCGCCGGTTGTAAGATTCCAAGGCCAGTTCATCACGGTAGTACGATCATTGTTGTCAATTCTTCCGTCTCCATTCACGTCCGAAGTTGCAGGATTCATGGGCTGGTATATCTGCGTCACGCCGTTGGCGTAGCTAATGACGCGACCATGTTGCGTATCGGTAAAAAACAACGTCATTTTGTCTGCACCTACGGTTATGCCTTGAATATTTTGACAATTGAGATTGGCGATTCCTTGCAATGTCGATACGTTGACTGGCAATATTGGAACCGTTGTTTTGCTTGTGACGGTTTTGCCTTTGGTCGAGATGCGAATGGTGCCACTGGTCGCGTCAGCTGGTACGGTAACAAGCAATTTATTGGCAAATGCTTCGTTGACCAACATTCTTTTGGTGCCGATCATCACCGTATCTTCTTCCGGTTTGGTGGAAAAGTTTTGCCCTTGAATGGCCATGACCGAACCCGGAATACGTCCGATCGCTCCATAAGCCAAATCCAAAGCCGTATTGTCGATCGCGAGTTGCTGACTGAACTGTATTAGCGATGCAATCACCAGTATGCCGTAATTGCCAGAGGTTGAGATATTGGCAGTAAATAGCTTGACGCTATTTAGGTAGATGATGCCGTTAGATTCGGTTACCGTAATGGTTTTTCCGGTCAAAGTCGTGAACGTTTTACCATTTTTAAAATCGGCCAATATGAATTTTCCTTTGATGATGTAGTCGCCGATTGCAGAGCCGTCTTTAAATACAATAGTATTGACGGCATTGTTTGCCATTACCGTTTTAGGCGAATTGCCAACGGACATCATCGTCGCGACTCCATCCGAACGGTTAGGCAACGACGCGACCGACGGATCGGTAAACACGTTGTTGATCGGTGCCAGAACCGTCACGCCGTTTGCCAGATCCTGTTCCGAAATGTCCGAATTTTGAAACTGGTTGGCAAAGGTCGAAATACTGTCGATACCTTTTAAGGATGTGTTTATATTGGTTTTGACGGAAGTCTGCGGTTTGTCCACCGTTCCGTCGTTTTTGTGGCAGGCTGAAAGTACTGTCAATAGTAAGGAGAGCAGCATAATTTTTTTCATGTCCTAGGTTTTTAATGGTTCAAAGAGTTCTCTTCGTTTATCTCATTGCATTATTCTTAGGCAAAATTATTCTAAGCTGCATTCGCAAAAAATACCTATAAATGGGTATTTTTATTTGTTAGGATACTTTCCGAACCGCTTCCTTTTCCAATATATATTGTTCGCCTGTTTCGGCGCATATTGCGATATTTTCGGTGTTGAAATGCAGTTTTTGCCCATTTTTGCTGACCCAGCCGATTTGTTTGGCGGGATTTCCGACCATGAGCGCGTAAGGTTTTACGTTTTTGGTAACGACGCTGCCGGCACCGATCATCGCGTAAGTGCCGATTTCGTTGCCGCAGACGATGGTCGCGTTGGCGCCGATCGTCGCACCTTTTCGGACAAGGGTTGGCTTAAATTCGTTTTTGCGTTCTACCACGGCGCGCGGATTGACGACGTTGGTAAAAACGGCGGAAGGTCCGATGAATACGTCGTCTTCGCAAGTTACGCCATTATACAAGGAAACATTATTTTGTATTTTTACGTGGTTGCCGACGGTCACATTGGCATCGATGTACACATTTTGTCCAATATTGCAGTTTTCCCCAATATGGGAATTTTCACGGATATGCGAAAAATGCCATATCTGCGTGCCGTCGCCAATATCGGCAGGCTGGTCGACGATTGCGGACGGATGTTGGTGATAATGAGACATTTCTGTTATCTTTAGTGTCCAAACGTACATTAAAATTTCCGTTCCTGCGCTGTGTAGACGATGAACGGTTTTCGACGTATATTGGACTTGGTTACAAAAAACGAATTTTTAAAAATCTTCCACGCTAAACGCTAAGACGGCATATGAAAAAGGAACGCTTTTATTCGCTGGACGTATTTCGGGGCGCAACGGTCGCACTGATGATTCTTGTCAACAATCCGGGATCTTGGGACCATATTTACGAGCCGTTGGACCATGCTCCGTGGCACGGTTGTACGCCGACGGATCTGGTCTTTCCGTTTTTCCTGTTTGCGGTGGGCAACGCAATGGCGTTTGTGATGCCGAGGTTGCGCGAAGGCGGCGACGCTGCTTTTTACAAAAAAACAACCAAGCGTACGCTGTTGATTTTTGCGATCGGGCTGTTCCTCAACTGGACGCCTTTTGTCAAATACGACGATAGCGGCCATCTTGTGTTCAAGGTTTGGGAAAATGTCCGCATTTTCGGCGTATTGCAACGTATTGCGCTGGCGTATTTTTTCGCGTCGTTGATTGCGTACTATTGCAAACCCAAAGTTGCCGCGGGTATTTGCGCAGTGGTCTTGTTGGTATATTGGTGGGTTTGCTGGCAGTTCGGTGCGGCGGGCGATCCCTACAGTTTGCAAGGATGGTTTGGGACCAGCGTGGACAAATCCATATTGGGCGAAATGCACATGTACCACGGCGAAGGTGTCGCATTCGATCCCGAAGGTTTGGCGAGTTTGGCACCGTCGATCGTGCAGGTCGTTTTGGGTTATTTTGTCGGAAAATTTATTCAGGAAAAAGGCAAAACCTACGAAATGCTGACGCGCTTATTTGTGTTTTCGGCTTACGCGTTGTTGGTCGCCGTCATTTGGAACGAATGGTTTCCTTTCAACAAAAAAATCTGGACGAGCAGTTATGTCATGTACACGACGGGTTTGGCTTTGATGATTCTCGGCGTAATTATTTACCTGATTGAATTTAAAGGCGTCAAAAACTGGTTGACGAAATTTTTCGACGTTTTTGGAAAAAATCCGCTGTTCATCTTTTGTTTGAGTGGATTTTTGCCGCGCGTATTGGGATTGGTCCGTTGGCAGATCGGAACGGCGACGGACGGTAGCGCACTTTACGAAAATCCATTTTCCTGGCTTTACCACACACTTTGCCAACCCGTTTTTGCCGACGAAAGAAACGGTTCGCTGATGTACGCCATCATCAATATTGCATTTTATTGGTTGATCGTTTATATATTGGACAAAAAGAAAATCTACATCAAAGTATAAGAATCCGTTTAAATGCCAATTATGGTTTGTGAGGGCACGAACGATGGGATAAGAATGGTTGATCAGCGACCCATAATTAACGGCGAAGGTAAAAAAACTCCTACACTGTCGGAAAGGAGCGTCGAAGTTATGTACGATTGAATCGCTTTTTGTACTTTGCAAGCCAATATAAGCCGAAATCTGTCTTTTCGGAAAGTTAAAACCAATTCAAACTTGAACAGGAAAAACATTCGATTTACTGTTTTCATTTTATTGTTCGTCCTTTTCCAAATCTTAGGTGCGGCGAACTGCCGCGCGCAAAACAAAGACGATTCTTTGGCGCGTGCGCAGCAGGAATGGTTTGGAAATGCCTTGCGCGAACGTGAAATCCAGCACCTGAAAGATTCCATCACATTGGATTTGCTGCAATCGCAGTTGCAAAAAGGACATTCTGCTTCCGAACAAAAAATCCTCCGACAAAAGCTGGATTCGATTCAGGAGCGCGATTCGCTGTCTTTTCTGATGGCGAAGGATTCGATCGAAAATCTGCGCGCCAATACCGATGCGATTCCCGTTGTGTTTTTTGAAGATACGCTTTATCATATTTACGCGTCGCTAGGGCCTTATACGCCGCAAAAAAGAGTTTCGGACCTGACGGAAAAAATCAAGCAATTATACGAACTTCCCCAATATAATCCAGACTCTCTGTTGACCGATTACCACGACGATATTTCGTTGATCCAATACAAGGGCAGCGTCATCGGCGCGGTTACTTATATTGACGCGATTTGGGAAAATACCGACCTGCATTCGCTGCTCGACCAATATCGCAGCCGCATCAACCGTGCGGTCTTGAGCAACCGTGAAAACAATAGTTGGAACAATACGCTGATCCGTATCGGAATTGCGGTATTGGTCGTATTGCTCGTGATTGTGCTGATCTATTGCGTGAACCGGCTGTTCATGTTTGCGGTACGGAAAGTCGTCCACAGCAAATCCAATAAGATTTCGGGTATCAAGATCGATTATCGCGTTTTCGGAAGGACGCGCGTATTGTCCTTTTTGATTCGGCTATTGAAAATCGTGCGCTGGATCTTGATTTTGGTGATTGTTTACAGCGCGTTCACTTTTATATTGAGCAGTTTTCCCTACACGCACGAATGGGCAGCGCAGATTCTCCATTGGCTTCAGATTCCGATTGCAAAAGGTTGGCATTCGTTTGTCAATTATCTGCCCAATCTGTTGACGATCGGCATTATCGTGATCGTGTATCGCGTGCTGAACCGCATTTTGTTCAGTTTGGCAAAATCCATCGAATTCGGCAACCTGCGCCTCAAAGGCTTTTATGCCGAATGGGGGATTGTGACGTACAAAGTCATCCGCTTTGTATTGGTCGTATTGATGGTGGTGTTGATATTTCCGTATCTGCCGGGCGCGCATTCGGATGTGTTTAAGGGTGTTTCGGTTTTTATTGGAGTGTTGATTTCCATAGGGTCGTCGTCCGCGATTGCCAATATGATTGCTGGGCTGGTCATCACGTATATGCGTCCGTTCAAGATCGGCGACTGGATCAAAGTCGGTGAAAGTGTAGGTTATGTTTTGGAAAAAAATCTGCTGGTGACACGTTTGCGTACGTTGCAAAATGAAGACATCACGCTGCCCAATACCACGATCCTGACGGGAAAAACCATCAACTATTCCGAATCGTCCCGCGATCCGCGCTGCAAAGGCTTGGCTATCACGGTCGAAGTGACGATCGACTACGACGTGGATTGGCGTAAAGTGACCAAACTCTTATTGGACGCTGCCGCGAAAACGGAAAACATATTGAAAAATCCCGAACCGTTTGTTTTGCATAAGGATTTCAACAACTACAACGTGGGCTACCAACTCAACGCTTATATTGCCAATCCCAATGAAATGTTCTTTATCCATTCGGATTTAATGCACGTCGTGATGGACCTTTTTGCCGCCGCCGATGTCGAAATCCGCTCTCCGGATTATCTGAATTTTAATGATGTGACAAGGAAGGGGAAGTGAGTGTCTTATTGCTTCTTCTCCCCAATATAAATACAGCAAATCCCCATCGTCTGCGGAACGAATTTCGTATTGGAATAGCCGCAGCTGCTTAGGATATGGGTAAAATCTTCCCTTTCCGGAAAATGTTTCGCGGATTCGTTGAGGTATTCGTAGGCTTCATAGTTTTTGGAAACCATCTTGCCGATATTGGGCGTCACCACGTTCATGTACAGTTTGTACAGGCCTTTGAAAAGCGATTGTTTCGGACGCGAAAATTCGATGATGACACACTTGCCGCCGGGTTTCAGTACGCGGTACATTTCTTTCAAACCTTTTTCCAGGTTCTGAAAATTACGCACGCCAAACGAAACGGTCACGGCGTCAAAAGTATTGTCTTCAAACGGAAGTTCCTCGCTGTTTCCCTGCACCATTTCGATGATATTGGACAGTTTTGCTTTCGCCACTTTTTCCTTGCCGACGGCGAGCATTCCCGCCGAAAGGTCAAGCCCTACGACGGATTTCGGTTGGAGACGGCGCGCTGCCATGATTGCCACGTCGCCCGTTCCTGTAGCTACGTCCAGCATTTTTTGCGGATGTAGGGATTTTAGTTCGTTAAGGGCATGTTTGCGCCACGTCACGTCGATGCCAATACTCAAAAAATGATTCAAAAAATCATATTTCGCCGCAATATTGTCAAACATGGAGGCGACTTGCTGACTTTTAGTGAGATTACTGTCTTGGTAAGGAGTGATGTTGTCGTGTGCGAACTTTGCCATAGCCCACAAAGATATTGCTTTATGCGTAATCGGTACAGTTATTGAATACATAGTGGACAATTGACAATGGGCAAGTTTTATGTATTGTTTTTTCTTTATATAAATTCGACTACGGTTGAAGCGTATTGTGCATTGTAAATAATATAAGTAATCATCCAATACAGCGAAAAAACACCGAAAGTCGATTTTCTTAAAATTATCGTTAAAAAGTCACTATTTTTCGGCATTAAACGTAATTAGGTAAGCAAACAGTGACGATGTTTGGTATTTTCGCCACACTTAAAAAAAAATTGAACAGATATGCAAACGGGAGAGGATATTGCACAATTGAGCGAGGAGATTGCACAGCACGCCTCCTTTATTGATAATCTTCGCAAGGAACTGGGGCATGTGGTCGTGGGGCAGTCGATGATGGTTGACCGTCTTTTGGTTGGTCTGCTTAGCAACGGACACGTATTGTTGGAAGGTGTGCCCGGTCTTGCCAAAACATTGACGATCAAGGCGTTGTCGCAAGCCGTACATGCCAATTTCAATAGGATTCAGTTTACGCCTGATCTGTTGCCTGCCGATGTTGTGGGGACGATTATTTTCAACCAGCAAAACAACCAGTTTCAGGTAAGACGCGGACCGATTTTTGCCAATTTTATATTGGCGGACGAAATCAACCGTGCACCGGCAAAAGTCCAGAGTGCGCTTTTGGAAGCGATGCAGGAACGTCAGGTAACGATTGGCGAGGAAACGTTCAAACTGCCCGAACCTTTTCTGGTATTGGCGACCCAAAACCCGATCGAACAGGAAGGTACCTATCCTTTGCCGGAAGCGCAGGTCGACCGTTTCATGTTGAAAGTCGTTGTTGGCTATCCAAATAAGGAAGAGGAACAAATGATTATTCGCCAGCAAGTTAACGGTATTGAACTTCCGAAAATCCGTCCCGTGGTTTCGATGGAAGAAATCAAAAAAGGCAAGGAATTGACGCGCCGTATTTACATGGACGAAAAAATCGAAAAATTCATCATCGATATTGTCTTTGCTTCCCGTTATCCCGAACAATATAATTTGGCTAATCTCAAACCTTATATTGCTTTTGGTGGTTCGCCGCGTGCCAGCATCAACCTGGCTTTGGCGGCAAAAGCGCACGCTTTCATGGCGGGGCGTGGCTATGTCATTCCCGACGACGTCAAGTCTATCGCCAAAGACGTGATGCGTCACCGTATTGGCGTGACGTATGAAGGCGAAGCCAACGATATTACTTCCGAAAAAATCATTACGGACATTTTAAATGCCGTGCAAGTGCCGTAAATAATGAATGATTCATAGTGAATAATTAATAGTGTGAAATGCAGGAGTTCCCATGGGGCATTTCCAATCCATTATTAATTAAAAGAGTTCTGTCATTATTAGTTGTTCATCATTCATTATTAATTAAAAAAAGCTTTGTTTAGCAAGAAAAAGAGAACCGAAGCCGACGTAAAATCGGAATTTTCGTCCACCCCGACCGTGGCGGAAGTTGCAGCGCGCGCAAAGGAGCTGGACCTGAGAACACGCAAAATGTCAATGCAGCTGTTTTCGGGTGAAAGTCGTTCCAAGGCGACAGGGCGCGGTATGTCGTTCAAGGAAGTACGCCAATACCAAGCAGGTGACGACGTACGGTTTATCGACTGGAACGTTTCTGCGCGCATGGGGCACACGTACAGCAAGGTTTTTGAGGAAGAGAAGGAACTGAACGTGATCGTATTGGTCGACGTGAGCAAAAGCAATCTGTTCGGTACGAATGTACAGTCCAAAAAAAATCAGATCGTCAATCTCGCGGCAGTGCTTTGTTTTGCCGCGGTCAACGAAAACAATAAAGCGGGCATGATGTTTTTTGCGGACAAAGCCGAAAAATGGCTGCCTCCGAAAAAAAGTCATCAGCAGGTTTTGTACATGGTACGCGAACTATTGAGCTACAATGCTACGGCGACAACGACCGACATTGCGCAGGTGCTCAATAACCTCAACGGAACTTTGCGTCAGCGAAGCCTCGTTTTTCTGATCAGTGATTTTATCAGTCCGAGCTTTATGGAAGGTTTGCGTGTAACGGCGAAACGCCACGATCTGATCGGCATTCAGGTTTTTGACAAAAGCGAAAGGCATTTGCCCGAAATGGGTTTGGTCGAAATGGAAGATTGGGAATCCGGTAAAACTTTGCTGATAGACACGAGCAATCCGGTCGAGCGCAAACTGTATCAAGAGCAGTTCGATCAACGTTATTTGGGGTTGAAAGACGCGTTCAAAAGTTGCGGCGCAGAATTGTTGCAGGTCGCGACGGACGACGATTACGTAGAAAAAATCAAAGCTTTTTTCCTTAAAAGATAATGGGAATACATTTTTTGAAACATATTGGCAAACAAAAAAAGACGGCATTCGTGCTGCTGTTGGTGGCGTTTTGTATGCTGCCTTTTGCATTGTTTGCACAAAAAGGCGATGCGACGCTTGATCGCCAACAGCTTGTATTGGGCGAACAGGCTACGGTGCGGCTCAAACTCAGCGATGTGCCCGCCGGCTACCGGTTGGATTCTTTTTTTCGTTGGGACACGACGGGCAATCACGTCGAAGTCATCGAAAAAGCCAAAATGGACACGGTCAACCTCAACGACCAATATACTTATATTCAGGACTGGAAAATCACGTCTTTCGATTCGGGCAAATGGGCTTTGCCGATCTGTTCGGCTATATTGGAAAATCCGCAGACCGGACAAAAAATGGAAGTCAAGATCGATTCCGTTTATCTGGACGTGTTGCCGGTGGACATTTCCAATATGAAAGATTACCACGACATCAAGGATATATTGACCGTAAAATATTTCGATACGTTTTGGATTATTGTCGGCGTGGTCGCGCTCGCCGTTGTTGTTTTGTTGGTTATTTTGATCCGTTATTTTATAAAAAAACGGAAAAAGAAACCTGTCAAGCAAAAGAAAATCGAAGGTGCGCCGATCGATTGGCTTTTGTCCGAGATCGAAAAACTACGTGCGAAGAATCTAGCGATGTATCCTTATTTTGGCGAATTGAACAATATTGTACGAACGTATTTACATGAAAAAGCAACTCTTCCGACACAATACGAAACTTCCGACGAATTGATTTTTCGGATGCGCGACCAATATAAAAGCGATGTCGTGGCGGATAGTTTTTACCAAAATCTCAAATTGATGGACGCCGTGAAATTTGCCAAATACCTTCCTTCGGAAGAGGTCAGAACGCAGAAGACAAACGAGATTGTCGATGCGATGAAATTGTTTGATAAGAAAGTAAACGAGCCGTCGACTAAATAACAATGGTTACAAACTGGTTAAATCATATTGAATTTGCCTATCCTTGGGTATGGGCGTTTTTGCTGTTGCTGCCCGTATTGGCAGTGTTGTATTTTAGGAAAAAAGACAATAAAACGGCGACGCTAAAGGTCGGTCATATTGGCGCAAACCATTACAAAAGCAGCAAAATACGTTTTAGCAGCGTTCCTTTTTGGATGCGTATGCTGGCGCTGTTTTGCCTGATTGTCGCGCTTGCACGTCCCCGACAGAAATACGTCGAAACCGAAACGACAGGCGAGGGGATCGATATTGTGCTTTGTTTCGATATCAGTGGTAGTATGACGGAGAGAGATTTTACGCCCAACCGATTGGAAGCGTCAAAAGCCGTTGCGACGCAGTTTGTCGATGGACGTCCTGGCGACCGTATTGGGATTACGATTTTCAGCAATCTGAGTTTTACGTTGACGCCCGTCACCGCGGATCATGCGCTGGTGATGCAGCAGATCTCCAATATACAAGCCGGAATGTTGGGAGAGGAGGGAACCGCTATTGGTTCGGGTTTGGCGACCAGCGTAGACCGTTTGCGTGCTTCCAAAGCCAAAAGTAAGATCATTGTGCTGTTGACCGACGGTGTTGATTTTGGTGGAGCGATTTCTCCAGATGTTGCCGTCAATATGGCGAAAACCTACGGTGTCAAAGTGTACACGATCGGCGTCGGTAGTATGCAGGAAGTGGACGATCCCAACGCGCCAAGCGGTAGCGACAAAAAAAGAAAACTGGAATTTAACGAAGGTCTTTTGCAACAAATGGCGGCGTCTACGGGCGGTCGATATTTCCGTGCGACGGACAACAACGCGCTGCTCGGCGTTTACCAAAATATCAACCAACTGGAAAAGTCAAAGATTGAAGTCAAAACCTACAATCGTTTCGTGGAATTGTACCGACCATGGTTAGCGTTGGCGATTGCGCTGTTACTGTTGGAACTTATATTGCGGAGTACGGTATTTTTTCGGTTTCCATAAAAAAAGAAAAAATATTGTTTATATATTTTTTTTACTATATTTGTCCCAAGAAAATAATGGTTGTCGTTGCGACATCGTCTAAAGATAGTTTTCAACGCATCTCACCTATGAAGATAACGCCGTATTTTCCCCTATTTTAAAATTTGTCTTTTTTGCAGGAATTCTCAATTGGCAGAATTTTTGTTTAATATATAGCACACAATTGTTTAACGATAATTGTGTGTTTCTTAAAATTTAGAAGTGACGGCCCTGACTGTTTAGTCCGGGGCCCTTTTTTTATGCAATCTAACAATTGTTAATAATACAACAAATAAAGTAGTGATATTTTTTGCAAAAAAGTTTTGAATAATAGTTTTTCGTAGGGGCGTATGCAATACGCCCCTACGAAAACATCCGGATTTAATCCGGATGTTTAATTTTTATATTGGAATGGTTTAACTGCCGACTTTTTTGCGGTATCGTTTGAACAGGCTTTGCCATTGCAGCTCCAATACGCCCAAAATCCCTTCTTTCAAAATTCCTTTGTTCATCTTGCTGACGCCCAATTGGCGGTCGATAAACGTGATAGGAACTTCAATAATCTTGAATTTCAGTTTCCATGCGGCAAATTTCATTTCTACCTGAAAGGCGTAGCCGACAAAATTGATCGCGTCAAAATTGATCGAATCCAATACTTTGTAGGTATAGCATACAAAGCCAGCCGTGGGATCGTGTACGGGAATCCAAGTAATCAGGCGCGTGTAGATCGCACCACCTTTGGAATAGATTTTGCGTTCCAAAGGCCAGTTTTCGATCTGTCCGCCGGGGACGTAGCGACTGCCGACCGCGACGTCGCCGCCTTGGTATTTGCAGGCTTCGTACAGTTTTTCGAGATCGTTGGGATTGTGCGAAAAATCGGCATCCATCTCAAAAATATATTGATAGTTGCGTTCCAAAGCCCATTTGAATCCGTGTATGTAAGCGGTCCCTAATCCAAGTTTCCCTTTCCTTTCCTCCAAAAATAGTTGGTCGGAATGCTGCTTGAGCATCATTTCCTTGACGATGTCGGCTGTTCCGTCGGGCGAACCGTCGTCGATGATCAATACGTGATAACCTTTGTTGAGATTAAAAACGGCCTCTATGATTGCTGCAACATTGTCCTTCTCGTTATAAGTAGGAATGATGACGAGTTTTTCCAAATGATTGACGTTAAGCTGTAAAAATAAAGGAGTTTGGCGGATGTATATCTTATTGTTTTCTTAATAATGCGCGGTTGTAGATTTCCGTCAATTTTTCCTTGGTGTCCAATGGAAAATCGCTTTTCATGATCCAGTCGTAATACTGCGGTTCTTTTTTCAGTACGTCGACGACGGCTTGCCCTCTGTATTTACCGAAATTGAAGATTTCAATACCTTTTTGCTTGACCATTCTTTTGGCAAAATCGACGATTTCTTCGTCGCCGGTATATTGTAAGATACTTTCGACCGTCGATCCAATATGCGGATAACGTTCGACCTGCGCGTCCAATACTTCCCATGTAGCGATCACGTCGGCCAATGCGCCGTGTGCGCCGACGAGTTCTTTGTTGCAGTAAAATTTGTAGGCTGCCGTCAGGTTGCGCGGTTCGTTCATGAAGAAAATCTTCTGCGCGTCGATCAGTTTGACGTTTTTCAACGGAAATTCCAAACCGGAACGCAAAAACTCTTCGACCAGCATCGGAATGTCAAATTTGTTGCTGTTGTAGCCACCCAAATCGCAGCCTTCCAAAAACTGACGTATTTCGTTCGCTACTTGTTTGAACGTGGGCGCGTCTTTGACCATTTCGTCCGTGATGCCGTGAATGTCCGAAGATGCTTTCGGAATCGGCATTTCGGGGTTGATGAGTTTTCTTTTTTGGATGAGTTCGCAGGAAGGCATCACTTTAACGATCGCCAATTCCACGATACGGTCTTGGCTTATATTGACGCCTGTTGTTTCGAGGTCGATAAACGCAAGCGGTTTGGTCAGTTGGATGTTCATAATGCTAAGTAAAAAGTTAAAAGGAAAAAATGACACATTTTATCATTACTGCCATTTTCAAATTATCAAATCGGTCAGTCTTTGTTTAAAATAAATTTGGTTAAATCGGGAATGTTCAAGCCGTCGTAGTCACCGCTGCTCATCAGCAAAAGATTGGCATTGCGGTAATTTTGTTTTTTCAGCCAGCTTTCCAGTTCGGATCGGTCGGTCAATACGACAAGGTCTTTTTTGTTAAAACCAGCGATGACTTTTTCTTTCGGAAGGTCGGGCATGTGCTTGATTTCCAATGCATGTTGGGCATAAAAAACAACCGCTTTGTCGGCTTTTTCCATCGCGCCTTTATATTGCTGCATAAAGTCGACGTTGAGGCTACTGTAAGTGTGCAGTTCCAATACGGCGAATAGCTGACGTTCTGGATATTGCTCTTTGACCGCGTCGATGGATGCATTGACCTTGCTAGGCGCGTGCGCAAAATCGCGGTAGATATTGGTATGCATGTTTTTGCTGACGAGTTCGAGACGTTTGGATGCGCCGGTAAAAGTCGCCGCGGCGCTGATAAATGCTTCCGTATTGACGCCCAACGCTTTCGTAACCAAATAAGCCGCGTGCAGATTGAGCAGGTTGTGGTTGCCAAATACGCGCAACGCGGTTTTGGCACCGTCAAAGGAAACGTAAGTGATGCCTTCCGAAATGTGATGTGTAGGAAGGTCGTATGGCTGATATTGGATGTCGTTTCTTTTGTGTTTTTCGACCAAATCGGCGAGGACGGAATCCGTCATATTGTAGATCAACATGCCGCCTTTTTCAATTTTGTCGATGAAAATGCGGAACTGTTCGAGGTAAATTTCGAACGTCGGGAAAACGTTGATATGATCCCACGCAATGCCCGTAAGCACGGCAATATGCGGAAACAGGAAGTGGAATTTTGGGTGCTTGTTGAGCGTGCTGGCGGGATATTCATCTGCTTCGCACACAATCAGCGGCGCATCCGAAATTTTTACGCTGAGGTCAAAACCTTCTAACCGCGCGCCGACCATATAGTCAAAACGCTGATGCGTATATTGGAGGATGTGCATGATCATGGACGTCGTAGTTGTTTTGCCGTGGCTTCCGCCGACCGCAACGCGTTTTTTGTCTTTGCTTTCTTCGTAGATATATTCGGGAAAAGAATAGATTTTCAGGCCGAGTTCTTTCGCTTTGATCAGTTCAGGATTGTCTTCGCGCGCGTGCATGCCCAATATGACGGCGTCGAGGTCGGACGTGATGAAATCGGGTTCCCAACCAATATCGATGGGCAGCAGGTCCTCTTTTTCCAAATTGGACTTGGCTGGTTCAAATATTTCGTCGTCCGAACCGGTGACGGTGTATCCTTTTCTGTGCAGCGATATTGCGAGCTGGTGCATCACACTGCCGCCGATCGAGATGAAATGTATTTTCATGAACACGTTTTTGTGTGGCTGCAAAGTTTGCATAAAATGGGACAAATCAAAAAATACAAAGCATTAATTTTGCCGAATCACTAAATAATATATTCATGGAATGGAAAGAGCTTGTTGCGGATGCGCAACTGGACGAAATATTGGAAAAATCAAAAGAACGTGCACAGGTGATATTTAAGCACAGTACGCGTTGCAGCATCAGCAAAACGGTTTGGAATCGTATGGAACGTGCCAATCAGTTAGACGAAAACGCGGATTATTACTATCTGGACTTGATTGCTTTTCGTGATATTTCCAACCGTATTGCGGATGTATTGGGCGTGCAGCACGAATCGCCGCAGGTCTTGGTCATCAAAGACGGAAAGGCGCAGTATAACGCGGACCATTTTGAAATCGAGGCGGAAGAACTGGCTGGACAGTTGGGGTAGAGAACGTTCTGAAACTGTTTGTTTGGAAGAATGGTGCGCTCGGAACGCGAGTGAAGGATCTTTGAGTAAGAACATGTTTTTCTAATCCCAAAACGGGAAATGTCTTTTGCGCTCAAATATTGGGCGTCGTCTCTATTGTTCTCTATTGATAGTATAAAAACAAAGCGGCGGTTTCATACGAAACCGCCGCTTTGTTTTTATACTTAAATGAAGCTTTAATGTGCTTTGTGGCTACTGCCGTCTTTGGACTCCTCGTGTTTGATTCTGAGTTCTTTCAACGCTTCTTCGCTATAAGCGAGGCGAGCGATCAATACAAACAGAACCGGAACGACAAAGATTGCAATAGACGATGCCGCCAGCATACCACCAAATACAGTCCATCCCAAAGTGCTACGTGCTACGGACGCCGCACCTGTTGCAAATGCGAGTGGAAGTACACCCAATATGAATGCCAGGGAGGTCATCATGATTGGACGCAAACGCAACGAAACGGCTTGCAAAGTGGCTTCCACGATCGGCATACCTTCTTTATCCAAACGTTCTTTGGCGTACTCGACAATCAGAATGGCGTTTTTCGCGGCCAAACCAATGACCGTCAACAATCCAATTTTGAAGTAGATATCGTTGACCAATGTTGGCGTGAACGTCAATGTCAAGATGGATCCAAAGATACCGATAGGTACCGCCAATATAACGGAGAACGGTATTGCCCAGCTTTCGTACAGCGCCGCCATGAACAAGAATACGAACACGAACGACGCGATGAACACGTAGATCGTACTGTTACCGGCCGTCAACTCTTCACGGCTCATGGCAGAGAATTCGTAGTCATAACCGTCTGGCAATGTTTGTGCGGCTACTTCTTTCAATGCTTGCAACGCCTGACCACTACTGAATCCTGGTTTCGGCGCACCGATGAACTCGATATTGCGATAGATATTGTAGTGGCTGATAACGGACGGTGCTTCTGTAAGTTTGGATACTACGAGCGAGCTTAGCGGAATCATGCCGCCGGCGTTATTGCGTACGTAATATCTGTTGAAAACGCCTGGATCTACACGGAAACTACTGTCAGCCATCGCCATTACACGGAAGTTACGGCCGAACAAGGTTACGTCGTTGACGTACGTACTACCCAATAAGTTTGACAATACGCTGAACGCGTCACCCATATTGACACCGTATTTGGCGACTTGGTTTCTGTTTACGTCTACACTATAGGCTGGTGTATGTGACGTGAAGAACGTCATTGCGTAGGCGATTTCCGGTCTTTGCATCGCTGTATATTGGAACTTCTGCGCTACTTTTTCAAATACAGGAAGGCTGTCGGTACTTGTCGTCTGTAACAGTTCGAGTGTGAAACCAGACGACTGACCAAGACCATCGATTGGCGGTGGCGTTACGGCAATGACTCTTGCCTGTGTAGCCAAATCTGCACAACGTTTGTTGATTTCTGCAACTACGTCAGCCGCGCTGTGACCTTTTCCTTCACGTTGGCCCCAAGGTTTCAAACTGACGAACATCGTACCGGAGTTGGATTTTGCTGCAGATGTCAAGGCGTTGAAACCACCAAGACCACCCAATACATTCACTTCCGGAATGCTTTGTACGCGTTTCATGATTTCTTTCAATATCGTGATGGAGCGCGTCATGGACGCACCTTCCGGCAATTGGTAGGCGACATACAGACGACCTTCATCCTCAATTGGCAAGAACCCGCTTGGTTTTGCTTTGAAAAGGAATATCATTCCGACAATCAAAAGAACCAACGCAATGACGACGCCCCATGCGCGCTTGATCAACCAAGCAACGGCACTGGTGTATTTATCCGTAATTTTTCCAAATGCTTTGTTGAATGCAGTGTAGAACCTGTTGATCGGATTGCGGCTTTGGGAAATGTCTTCCGTTGGTTTCATCATCAGGCTACACAATGCCGGCGTAAGCGACAATGCGATAAATGCGGAGATCAATACGGAAACGGCAATTGTCAAGGCGAACTGTTGGTACAGACGACCAGAGATTCCTGGAATGAAACTTACCGGAACGAATACCGCTGCCAAGATCAATGCGATCGCAATAACCGGAGCGGAAATGTCCTTCATCGCTTTTTCCGTAGCTTCTTTTGCGCGTATCGGTTCCGTATCCAAATAGTGCTGGACGGCTTCCACCACGACGATGGCATCATCCACGACGATACCGATCGCCAATACGAATGCGAAGAGCGTCAAGGTATTGAGCGTAAACCCAAACGGAATGAACAATATAAACGTTGCGATCAAGGTAACTGGAATCGCCAATACAGGAATCAGCGTTGCGCGCCAGCTTTGCAAGAACAGCAATACCACCAAGATAACCAATATCAATGCTTCCACGAAAGTGTGTACCACTTCGTCGATAGACGCCGTCACGACGGATGCAGTTTCCAAAGGAACCGCGTAGTCGACGTCGGACGGGAAGGTTTTCTTCATCTTGTTCAGATTCTCGATAACCCTGTCGTACGTACTCAAAGCATTGGCCCCTGGAGCCAAATAAATCAGCATGAAGGCTGCGGGATGTTGTCCAATATAACCGTTTGCGGTATAGTCAAATGTTCCGAGCTCGGCTCTTCCGACATCTTTCAGGTAAACAAGGCTACCATTGCTGGCGTTGCTTCTGACGACGATGTTTTCAAATTCTTTTGGAGTGCTCAAGCGTCCGTTGGTAACAACGGTATATTCAAACGCCTGGTTGTTTGGCTGTGGAACGCCACCGAATGCTCCGGCCGCGATCTGCATGTTTTGGCTGGAAATAGCTGCTGTGACGTCGGCAGGCGTCATGTTGAATTTGGACAATTTGTCCGGATCCAACCATATACGAATACTGAAGTCCTGTGCACGTGTCAATACGTCACCGACACCAGGCGTACGCAAAATGACGTCTTTGATGTAGATATTGGTGTAGTTGCCCAAAAATACAGCAGAGTGCGTATCGTTTGGAGAATAAACACCCAGCGCCATAAAGATCGATGGGTTTCTTTTTCTGGTCGTAACCCCAAGCCTCTGCACCGCTTGTGGCAATGCAGGCTGAGCGACGCTCACACGGTTTTGTACGTCCAACGTCGCAACGTCGATATCCGTTCCGACGGCAAATGTTACGGAGATAGAAACAGAGCCAGTAGAGGTACTATTGGATGTCATGTACTCCATGCCGGGCGAACCGTTGATGTTGGTTTCAATCTGCGTTGTTGTTGTTTGTTCCGCAGTGATGGCGTCCGCACCCGTATAGTTCGCTGTGACCGATACGGTAGGAGGCGTAATGTCTGGGAACTTTGATATTGGCAAATTCATCATTGCCAATATACCGACCAGTACCAGGACAATAGAAATTACTATTGCGGTAACCGGCCGTTTGATAAAAGTATCTGCGATCATAATTTTTAGTCTTTCTTATCCGAAGGAGGTCGTCCTTGTGAATTAATGTGTACTTGTCCTATTTCTTTCCGCCAGCTTGCTGAGCTCCGGCTGCCTGTTGCGCCGCCATCATGTCTTTCTGGTTGATGACTTTGGAACCTTCGTGTAGGTTCTGCGTTCCGTCAACGACGATTTTGTCGCCTGCGTTCAATCCGCTTTCAACGGCGGTGTAGATTCCGGACGTATTGCCAAGCTTCAGTTTCTTCTGGGTTACTTTGCTGGAATCTCCAATAACATACACGTAAAATTCACCCAACTGTGCTAAGATGGCTTTTGTCGGAATCAACAAGGCATCTTTGTGGTCGTCTACCAATACGGTTGCGTTCATGCCGGGTTTCAAACGGTCATGATCGTTCGGAAAGGAAAGACGTACTTTGACCGTTCCTGTCTGCATGTCTGCTGCGCGGTCGATCAATGCAACCGAACCTTTTGCGGAATAAGTGCTGTCGCCGCTCAGCTGTATCTGAAATACTTTGGCTTGGCTCTGTTGCAACGCCAAGAAACGGTTGATATTGATCTGGTCAACGTTGAAGTCAACCGCGATGGGATTGTTGGTCGAAATAGTATTCAAAACCGACTGCCCTGCAAATACCGCCATACCTACACGTACTTGGGAAATGCCAAGCGTTCCGGAAAACGGCGCGTATATTTTGGTGAAACGAACATTGCCGCTGATACTGTTGGCATTGGCTTTTGCTGCTGCCAATTGTTTTTTAGCTGCTTCCAGGGCGGCATCAGCATAGTCAACCTGCTGTTTGGCTATCGCGTCTTCTTTGTCCAACATGTGGTAACGGTCATAGTCTTTTTGGGCTTTGTCAACAGAAGCCTGTTGTACTGCGATATTGGCATTGGCGTTGGAAAGATTGGCGCTGTACACTTGATCGTCGATCGTGTAAAGCAACTGTCCTTTGGTGACGCGTTGTCCATCTTTGAAATGAATACCTGTAACGTATCCCGTTACCTGTGGTGTCAGGTTGACTTGTTGGAATGCTGTGACAGAACCGGGAAATTGATCGCTGAATGTAGCGCTGCTCAATCCAACTACAGTGTCGGTGACCGGCATAGGCGCGTTAGGATCTGGCATGCCAGCCGCAGCTCCGCCTTTTGGGCCGCCACCGCAGGACGCCAAAGCTAACAATAAAGCTAATCCTGCTATTTTGGGTGTGGTATACAATGACATAGTCTATAAGGAATTTAAAATGTTTGTAATGATTAATTGGCTTGAATAGATCCGTTTGCTTTTTCGACATCAACTTTGTCGGAAAGCAGCTTGAACAAAGAGTTGGTATAGTTGATTTTTGACGTCAACAAAGTTGTTTCGGCGGTGATTACGTCCAAATACGTTTTGACACCGGCGCGGTACTGCAACTCAACCGTATTGTACACTTCTTGTGCGAGTTGTACGTTTTCTTTCGTGGCAAGGTAGGTTGCCAGGTCTGTTTTGTAGGCCGAAAGCGCTGACTGATATTCTTGGTTGACCGCGTTTTTCAAGTTTTGGAAATTCCATTCGTTTCTTTCCAGGTTGAACTGTGCGATGCGGATGTTTTGCTTTCTTTTGCCACCTTGGAACAATGGCATTGCCACCTGTACGCCCGCGTAGGATTGTGGAAAATTGTTTTTGTACAATTGGCCGAATCTATTGTTGAGATAGTTCAGGTTGTAGTTCGCAAACAAAGAAACTGTTGGCAAATAACTCCATTTTTCATATTTAAGGTTGGCTTCCAAAAGATGTTTGTTAGTTACCAAAGATTTGTATTCGATCCTTTGTTGGAAATCTACGTTCTGGTTCGTATCGATGACGGCAGATTGGTCCAACTGTGCAGAATCGTATTGGATCGTGAAATCTTTTTCCGCCGGATAGTTCATATACAGTTTCAGCAGCGCGTAGTAGGACGGGAGCGTTGCTTCCAGACCTTGTTTTTGTGCTTTGCTGTTGTTGATGCTGATTGTCGCTTGTTTGTAACCGGTATTGTCCACGACGCCCGCTTTGTATTGGTTGTACGAATCTTTCAGACTTCTCTGCAAGCGTACGATGTCTTCGTCCAATACTTTGGTCTGCTGCATCAACGACAAAATAGAATAATAGGTTTTTGTTACGTTGGTAACAAGGTCTATTTTGTTGGTGATCAATTGGTTCAACGTATTTTGACGAACGTCGCCTGCGCTTTTGGTCGCCAATAACGCGTCGCGGCTAAACAAGTTTTGCGTAGCGCCAAACTGAACGACAGAGCCATTGTACGTACCGACGGACTGTACTCCGGCGGGAGATACGAATGACTGTTTTTGAAACGTATTTTGATAGTTGGCGTTCAGGTTGACTTGTGGATACCAGTCCGCGATTTTGGATTTGATCTGCGATTCCGTGATCTTTTGATCCAGCTCGTTCTGTTTGATCAAGGGGAAATTCTTTAAAGCAACATCTATGCACGTCTGCAGGTCGGCCTCTTGCAAGGTCGTATCGGCAGTCGACGCCGGCAAGGACTGTCCGTAAGAACGGCTGCCTTGCAGAATAAGTAGGATGGCTAGGATCCCTGTAATTCTTTTCATTCAGTTTTTGATTTATATAAAGATTGATTGTCCAAAAAGGATTTTGGGATTATTCAACTTGGTCGCAAAATAACGACGAAAATATGAATTATTCAAACGTTTGTTTAATTTTTACAAATCCGTGTTAATTGCTTGTTGTCTTTTGACAAAAAAAGCAAAGCCTGCATGATTAGTCGTTTTAGTTCCCTAAAAAAAGAAAATGTAGCTTTTGAGGTCAACGACAAATATAAAAAAGATTTAGTCGCTATATGAAAAATGGCCTTAACGTTCAATCGTTAAGGCCATTTTTGTTCTTTTACAAGTTTATTTGAATGCTTCCGGTATAACCTTTCCAATACAGCCGCTCGGCATTTGGATGTGTAGCAGCGCAGCCACGGTTGCCGCAATGTCGGTCATATAGGTTTCGCGGTTGGTTTCTCCATGTTTGATGCCCCAGCCATACCAGACCAACGGAATATGTGCGTCATAAGGATTCCATGCACCGTGTGTCGTGCCTTTGTCGCTGCCGCCAAAATATCCGGGTTTCGGAATGAACTGTATGTCGCCGCATCTTTGTGCAAAATAACCATTGATCGTTCTTTCTTTTTGAACTTCGGGAATCAGCGCCTGGCTGATTTTGTTAAAGGAAAATGCAGAAGCGACTTCCGGACGCGCCATCAAATAACGAATCACCCAATTGGTCAGGTCTTCGCGGTTGATGTTTTCGGTGCGGCTGAGGAGATCGTTGTTGAACGTGACTTGGTATTCGTTGATACCCTTAATGATGTTGGGAAAACCATATTTGTTTTTAAGTTGTTCGTTCATGTCGTTTTTCAGCGCAGATTCACTGAATGCACCGCCGGGAAGGTTGTGCGTTTCCGAAAAACGAGCTGCATGCGCCGCGCCATGGTCCGCCGAAAGGAAAACCGTGTAATTGCCTTTCCCCACTTGTGCGTCCAACGTAGCCAACAGCCGTCCGATTTCTTTGTCCAAACGAATATAGTCGTCCATTTGTTCCCAAGAGTTGGGTCCGTTGGTATGTCCAATATAATCAGGCGTGGAATAGCTGACTGCCAACATATCCGGCACGTCACCCAAACCTAGTTTCTCGCCTTTCAAAGCGGCAATTGCCATGTCGGTCGTCATGGTATTGGCGTGTGGCGTAAACATGATTTTGCCGTAGTCCTTTCCGATAAATTGGCTCAAAGGATACGGAAAAGTCGTTTTGCCGTCGACGATCTGCGTGCCTTCGTAGTCTGAACTGTCCGCGGTGGAATACAAGGGATATTGGCTGGAGTCCGCTGCCAAATTCCAGTTGAGTGCGTACAAGGAATCGACGATTTTTCGGTCATTGAAAGTTTGCACCCATTCCGGCAAAGTCTGTTTGTAATACGTGCTGGTCACAAAATTTCCGGTTTTGTTGTCGTACCAATAAGCTCCGTTGGGATCGTGTCCGCCCGGCAATATGGACGCTCTGTCTTTGCACGAAACGGCAATGACTTTGCTTCTAAAGTTCGTAGCCAAACGCAGTTCGTCTCCGATTGTGGTCGCAAACATATTGCGCGGACTCATTTTGCCAACCGCAACCGTTTCGCTACCAACCGTCGCAACCGTCGAGTCGTCGGTGCAATACATTTCTTTTTTCTGGATATTGTCGTACCAACTATTTCCCACGATACCATGAATCGCAGGGATAGATCCTGTGTAAATACAAGTATGCCCCGCCGCTGTAACGGTTGGTATATAGGGAATGAACGTGTTTTCACAAGAAAATCCTTCACCTAAAAGCCTTTTGAAACCACCCGTACTGCTGTACAGATCGTGGTAGCGATAGAGGTAATCCCAACGCATCTGATCGACGACAATACCGACAACCAATTTGGGGCGGGGTAGGCTGTTGTTGTTTTTGCTGATTGATTTGGTCTGTGCGTTGGCGAATAGAGAACAAAATGAGAACAGTAAAGAAAATGAAATAGAAATCTTGGACATGGTTTGCGATTTCGGATGAAAAAATCGAATAGAGAGGCGAATATACAGAAGAAAGTTAGAATGGTTATCGTTGGCTGGTTATGCTTGTGTAAACTTATGAAAACAAATGGGTTAAGTATGGATGTTTGAGCAATTTATGGGATATCTTCCATTCAATCTTCGGCTTACAATTTTATAGCTCTTCGGAACGCTCCAACATGCAACTGCAAAATTCCAAGCTCTGGACAGGGTTTGTGCGGTGTTTTTTGTTTTGGGAGCGTTTGCTTTTTTCGTAAATCGTATTGTTTTTCCTATTTTTATGTAGAGATATACAACCTTATTCCTTATGACTACCATGATGTCCAATGGGAGACCTTTGCGAATGCCCAATAGTGCCGCAGGTGAAGTGGCATTCCAGATATTTCCGAATGAGCATCAATAAAACTTACTGACATATTATGGAGCGCTTATACCAATCGGACAATCTGATCCTCCGCTATAATAAAGATCGTGATATTATCATGGGCAGTTGGCTTGACTGTGACAATGCCGAGAAGCTTATAAATGGTATCCAAGTGTACAAAGAATATTTTGAAAAAATAATACCTGAAAAGGTAGTATGGAATGAGACGGGACTGCAGTATACCATCCCTGTAACATTGCAGGACTGGATACTTGATTTTCTGGATGTTCCTGCTTGTCGTCACGGTATCGACTATAAAGTGGCACATATCCTAAGTGCGGATATCTATGCGAATTTGTCCTTAATGGATATGTACACCCAAGGCAAAACAACATTCACCCCCCATTTCTTTACACACGAAAAAAAAGCGATGGACTGGATCGGACAGAAGGCTACCGAGGTTCCTGTGACACGTACTAGGAGTGAGCCGGAATGGAAACTGGAAAAGTTTGTGGCGACCAACAAAGCCCGGCTGACGATTGAGATGGACCTCGATACGCTGCCGGATATTTTGTCCGATTTCAGGCGCATGCTGCAAGACCGTAGGTTTTATGCACAATGCCTGCAACGATTTCTCCAATTGACTGCTAAAGAAAGATTTGTACTGGCACTCGTCATACGAGGGAAGACCAACAAAGAAATTGCAGCCGTCACCAATACTTCCTGTGAAACGATTAAAACGCACCGCCGCAACCTCCTGCGCAAGCTGCAATGTACCAATATAGCAGAGTTGATGCAGTACCATGTATTTCTGTAATTGTTGCCAAAAAATACCTACTAGTGGGTATTTTTTGGGTGAGTAGTCTCTTATAATTTTGTAATTGAAAGAAAATTGAAAACAATACAAAAAGAAATACTTTTTGTACTTCCAACTTCAAACCTAAAACGATTGTGATGAAAAAGCTATTGACAACGATGTTTATATCGCCTGTTATACTAATGGCGATATCCGCAACAGCACAGGAATCCCGCAAAAACGTCATATACTCCTATTTTGAAGGGCGGCAACCCAACAGCAAAATTAATATCCACATGGGGCATGATGCCGAAACTGGCCTTACGGGACAAGAATTTACTATTGTTATCAAAAACCTTACACAGCACAAGCTAAAAGTCTACGGTAGGTACTTTGCCAATTTGGTGTGCGGTGGCACCAAAGATGGGAACATAGAAATAGAACTCAAGCCCGGAGAGTCCAAAGGCGGCGATGCCTATCTCTTTGATGTAAACGGGCTTACCCAGACTGTACAGCCCGAAGATTGCAAAGCCGTCAATAAAACCCGTATCAAAGGGGTTGCTTTCCAGATTACCAGCGTTACCGACCTTACAGAATGGGAGCAGGAAAAATCTGAACAGCCGACTAATAGTAAAAGTTCTAATAGTTACTCCACCAGCAACAATAGCACTTATCAAAACAGTACTTCAGGTAGCAACTACAGCAACTCGAATAGAAATAGTACAACGAATTCGTACAACAACAGTAGCAACTATAATCGCAATCAGGCGATCATGAACAACCTCAATACCCAGCTTGAGAATAATCGGCGAACAACCGAGGCTATTACGAGTGGTATACAGCAAATAGGTAACCTGTTCCTTCAAAACCAGCAAAGAAAACAGGCGGAAAGAGAGGCGGCCGCTGAACGGCGCAGACAGCAGGAAGAAGCCGAAGAACAGCGACAAGAACAACAACGGCAACGTGAAGCCGAAGAACAGGAACAACAACGGCAGGAACAATTACGCATAGCAGAAGAAAACAGAATAAGAGCCGAAAACGATAAAAAGGCAATGGACAACCAATGGAATCTGGACATGCGAATTATCGGTGAGAACCTTGTCTTAAATAAAAAAACATCTGAAATACCCGACAATATAAAGCAGGTGTATTATATCGCCTATCAAAGAAACTATAATACCGGCGAAGTAACCCTGAGCTCCTACACCCTCAATAAATACAGCGACGACACCTGGATGCCACTCAACGATTTATTGGGAAAAATTGGTTTTCAACCTTATTTCAACACCGGTGGCGTAGGGCAGCTGCTTGGTTTTTATACAAGCAAAAAAGCGGCGTCTGGTATTTTAACCAGAATAAAGAATACAGCCCACATCAAAACTTCCGACGATAGCTTTCTCCCCATTACCAACGCTGTTAATATAGTAAATGCAGACCATGAAAACACATCGGAAAATAAAGCAGAGGCGTTGCAGCAGAAAGCGTATACGCTTGACACAAGTGGCAATTACGCATTGGCTTTAAAGTATTACCGTGAAGCAGCAGCTTTGGGAAATTTATACGCGTTAAACAATATTGGTGTGTTTTATGAAAACGGGACAGGTGTCAAAAAAGATGATACAGAAGCCGCAAAATGGTATCAGAAAGCCGCTGATCGTGGATTGGCAATAGCACAAAGAAATTTGGGCGGAATGTATGAAGCTGGCAATGGCGTAAAACAAAACGATACAGAAGCTATAAAATGGTATTTAAAAGCAGCAGAGCAGCAAGATGAAACTGCTCAGGTATCTATCGCCAATCTATATACAAGACGGGAAAATTACCCCGAAGCCGAAAAATGGTACCGCAAAGCAGCGGCACAGCAGAATGAAGAGGCTATTTTAGACCTTGCCTATTTTTACCAATATGGACATAAAGGGGTTCCTCAAAACTACGATGAAGCAGTAACCTTCTTTAAGCAGCTCGCCGGACACAATAACAGCCTTGCGCAATTGAGCCTCGGAAATATATATGCCAATGGATGGGATGATACACACCCATTCCAACCCGCGCCAACAGAAACGGCCGCCAATACCTCAACAACTACCATTGATGCTGTAACAGCTGATACTGTAACAGCCGTAGATTCCGCCGCTGCCATGGGGGAGATGGTTACCGGCGTGCCCAGAAATTATTCAGAAGCAATGAAATGGTTTAAGATGGCGGCAGACAATGGCGACGCCGACGCTATGATAAAAATTGGCGCAATGTACGCACTTGGCAATGGTGTATCACAAGATAATATAGCAGCGGAAGAATGGTTCAACAAAGCCATGGCAAATAATACGGATGCGGTTTTGAGCATAGCCCTTTCGTATTATTCCGGATTTTATGGTGCAACAAAACCTCATTACCCGGAAGCAATGAAATGGTTACACAAAGGTGCAGACAAAGGAAATTATACCGCTATGATGAATATTGGTTTTATGTATTGCGATGGCAAGGGCGTAGAAAAAAACGATGTTGAAGCCAATAACTGGTTCAGCAAAGCTGCTCAAAAAGGCGGGAAGGATGCCATGGAAACGATTGGCGCTTCTTTCTACTATGGCAACAACGATAAATATTCGGAAGCGTTAAAATGGTATAAAAAAGCCGCAGCAGCAGGCGCTGATAATGCCAATTATATGCTGGGCGTAATGTATGAAGAAGGACAAGGGGTTACAAAAAATATAGACACCGCTATTATATACTACCGGAAAGCGGCAGCTGCCGGCAACTCCGCAGCCAAAGAGGCGCTAAAGAAACTTGGTAAAAACGAAACAACTACAACACCGTCTAAAAAATAAATACATGAAACAATTAATCGTTTTGCTTTTCTTGTCCTTATGCTGTTCTGCTCCATTTGCACAAAACAATGATGCAGACTATAAATTAAAATTCCACCAGGCGCAGCAGGCTTATGAGGATAACAATTTTTGCCAGGCTGCAACATTGGCGTTTGAAGCACGTAATACTGCCGGGTGGTGGACACCCGCTCTTCTTTATTTATATATAACCAGCGTTTATAAATCCTACCAAAACAGTGGTTGTTATCAATACAGTTATGATAATTTTACGCTTTTTGATAATTACTGTAACGCATTTTTTCAGGATACAGACAAGAGAACTTACCCTTCGGATAAATACGCCAATATAGTAACGGCACAGCAGTATTTCCAGGCAAAGCAAAAGGAATTTGAATACCAAAAAGGCAGAACGCCCGCCAAAGCTGTTGCTTTTCTAAACCAATGCTTGCAAAAATTCAGCATAGGACAGCCGGTGCCAGATGATCTTACAAGGTATTACAGATCTGTCTATAGTGCTGTCTATAGTGGTGGCAGTTACATTTTTCAATTAGACAGCCCTTACCTGAAGATAGCGATGAGTGTAACCACCAACTCCATGCTATATGGCAAAAGAAAAGATACTTACAGGCGCAACACTACATTCTACACGGTAGAACTTATGGATCTTTCAAAAGCAATCAATATTGTAAACAACAAAATAGTAGGACAAACCAATTATGAAAATGGTACGAAAGTAATGCAACATTTCTTTGTAAAATCGGGTAGTATTGAACAGGTCAACTATACAAATATTGACAGGCAGCCACCTGTGGAGACCGAACGTAATCAAAAAAATCAATTAAAAATACAGGCAGATACTACCGGCTTTCCGCCACAGTTAAAAATTTCATCCTGGGAAAAACCTGCCGAAGGTTTTGACATTTATAAATATTTCAAAACTTCTTCGCAAGAATTTGTTGACGGCAAATATGCAGACCGTATTAAAGAAGCCTTTCAATATCTGGTAGATTATTACCCAAAAGCAAAACCTAAAGATGCGGTACAGGAAAGAGCCAATGGGTTTTAGCGGTACAAATAAAAGCGTTAAACCCCTATTGGGCAGGAATGAAAAACACTCTCGCTAATTGGTACTGTTGAACAGATATAAAAGAAACGATAATGTTAAAAGTCAAAACCAAATTATATGCGACAGATAAAAACATGGCTTATCATCCTTGCTCTTGCAGTATGGGGAAATGCCTTTGCCCAAGAGATAGATTTTTTGGATAAAACAGACTCTCTCCAACTGAAAAAAGAGGACAAGACGTTTGTCGTAAAATTTCAAGTTTCGAGCATCCAGATAGCAGAAGCGTGTGGAATTATTATTTCAGGCAAAGACTGTGATAGTTGTTGTAAAGCAGGTATTGATTATACATTCCTGCAAAAAGGGGATGATAATATGCTTCGCTATGTCGATAATCTATTTTTTATGCCAAATAGTAAAAGTGTGGGCGAATTTATAGTTTATGCTAAACATCAAAAAGAAACGAATTTCGCTAAAAAAGCATTATTGACATTTATTGTTAAACGCACAGATAAAAAAGATACAACAATAGAGAAAACAATACTTTTTACGAACGTAACAAATAAACAAACAAAAAAACAAAAAGGGAAAGAACCGATAAATGAAGAAGATGATACTGCCGATACGCTTTCACATTTCACCTTTTTAAATGCCTATAATTTCGACTTTGGCAATACGGTAGTCAATTCCAAATATGTAGGGCAAGTCGGCTTTTTTAAAAGAGATGCTTTTACGGCATTCGGAAAAAATATTGGAGTCATTGCAGGGGTTATGAAAATAAACTACGGAGTTCCTAATGGTTTTGGTGGCGATAGTACACTTATCTCCAACACAGTAATACAAAAATTCAAAATCAATCCGTTTGACGGACTTGATGCAACTTCTATAGGCAAACCGTACCTCAATCAATACAATAAATATATAACAGCATATAAAACAAATAGTGCGTGGAGCTTTTATGTGCAGCCAACTATTGAATTAACCAACAATTCCCACAGTCATATATATGCCCATATGCACGCCGAGTTGCTCGTAAACAATTACAGTAGTCAAACTATAAAAAAAACAATACGGCAGGATACCGCAATATTTAAGAATGAGGATATTGGGAAGCCAATGCCCTATTCATTGACAGACACAACGACTTATATATCCAACAGTGTTGGGGGCTATTTTGGTATAGGGTTGACGTTCGATATTGCTTTATGGAAAAACGGGCGCTTTTTTTTCCAACCTACCATTGGTAGAAGCACTATTGGCGACCCACTAATTGGTTATGCACCGCAGGCGGGAGGAAGTTGGAAAGGTTTTTATCTAATACGCTCAAATTTTAATCAATCCATTTCCCAAAACTCAATGCTAATTCTCGGAATTGATATAAGAGGAATGTTACCCAAGTACGCACCTCGATATGCAGCATATATTGGTTTAAGCCTTGGACTTGACAATTTATTGAATTTAATTAATGGGAAATAGAGGCGCATAGGTCTCCTAATATCATATTTACACTATCCGCTCGGCGGGATGTTCCGCAGGGCATCCCGCCGCATAAATGAATAAGGATTTTAGATCCGGGATTGCTTAGTTTACTTCGTGGTCACTGCACTCGCTATGATCCAATATTGGAGGTTTTCGGGAAGTGCAAGGTCTTTCGGGTGCGGCGAAGCCGGATGAGGTCGCTTCTGTGGGAGATTTACCTACGGAGAGAACAGTTCTCCCCAACAGTCGGACACGTTAGGTCCTATCACCAACAATTCGTTTCGGTCGGTGAAGACACCAACCGATAGGAAAAATGAACCAAACAATCTCGTCCTCAAAATCCTATAGTCCCTTCAATATTGAACAGCGAAGACGGCTTCCATCAAAACAAGTCCGCCGCAATACCGTCCGCAAACAAAAAACCTTTGTCCGTCAAGATAAGACGATCGTTTTTGTGTTCCATTTTTTCCGAAAGGAGATAGTGGGCGCTCGCATCCAATATACGCATTGCTTCCTTTTCGTTCCAATGACTGCGAACGTGTGCAAGCGACAAACCTTCCATTGTGCGCAGGCTCGTCATGATATATTCCTCCAGCTGTTGATGCGGGGTGAGGTGTTCGATTTCAAAGGGAAGATTTCCTTGTTGGATTGATCGGATGTATTGGCTATTGTTGGCGATATTCCATTGCCGGCTTTTCCCGTTGAAAGAATGAGCGGAAGGACCAATACCCAAATAGTTTTTCCCCTGCCAATAACTGCTGTTGTGCCGGCTGTGGAAACCAGGTTTTCCAAAGTTGGAAACCTCATAATGGTCGTAACCTGCTGCATACGCCCAACGCATTAATTGTTCGAAATGTCGCGCCTGTTTGTCCATGTCCACATCTTCTTTCTTGTGCTTGCGGATCATGTTGTCCAATGCTGTTCCGGGTTCCACGGTCAACGCATAGCAAGACAAATGCGGAATATTGAGCGCTATCGCTTTTTGGACATTCTTTTCCCAGTGCGCGTCCGAAAGTGTTGGTGTGCCGTAAATCAGGTCGATCGTTATATTGGAAAATCCTGCGTTTTGGATCGCCAATATACTTTCGGTTGCCTGCTGCGCATCATGCGCGCGGTGCATCCATTGAAGGTCTTCCTCGAAAAAAGACTGCACACCCAAACTAAAACGGTTGATGCCCAAGTGTTTCCATTCCAATAATTTTTCGCTGAAAATATCGTCGGGGTTGGCTTCCAATGTTGTTTCTACGTTTTCGACAATGGCAAAACGCTGGTGGATTTTGTCCAATATCTTTTCTAGTTGCGCGACCGAAAGCAGGCTCGGCGTGCCGCCGCCGAAATAAATACTTTCTATGGGTTCGTCAATATAGTTTTTGCGCAAGTCGATTTCCGTACATATTGCGTCGACCGTTTCGGGCATGGAACGCAGCGTCGTCGAAAAATGGAAATTGCAATAGTTGCACGCTTGCTTGCAATAGGGGATATGGAGGTAAATGGATGCCAACTGTCAAAAAGTTAAAAGGCAAAAGTAAAACGGAAAACTGCCATATTCAAAAACAAAAATACCTATTATTTTAGGGTGCGTTTCATCATGATGTCGGTCTGCTCCTCGTTTCCCAACTTAAAAATATGTTTGTCAAAAACGGAAAAACCATTTTTTATGTAAAAATGTACTGCTTTAGTATTTTCTTCCCAAACGCCCAGCCAAGTGTACTCAACGTTTTTGTCTTTTGCTATCTCCAGTGCTTTGTCAAAAAGAAGTTGCCCCACCTTCTTACCGTGATATTCTTTTAATACATAGATACGTTCGATTTCCAGTCCATTTTCAGTTGTTAATTCCGTTTGGGCTTGCCCGACGTTCAACTTCAGATAGCCGATAATGTTTTCGTCCAATATGGCAAAATAGAAGATGGAGTTGGGATTGTTAAGTTCGGCTGTAAGTTTTTCCCATGCAAACTCTTTTTCCAAATATGCATTCATGTTTTCTGTCGTGTTGTACGGAGAAAACGTCTGGGAAAAAGTTGTTGTTCCTATTTGTTGTAGTTGTTTAACGTCAGTTATTGCTACTTTTCTTAATTTAACTGTATCCATGTTTATATAGTTTAAAATGTTCCAAAATCCAGGTCCAGCACCTCAAACTCCCTACTATTGGACAGGGAAAAATGCCACCATTCCGTGCTGAGAGGTCGCAGCCCGACGGATTGCATCGTGTTTTGTAAAAGATTGCGGTTGTCCAATATGGTTTTGGATGCTGGTTGATAGGAGAGATGCGCTTTTTCGGTAAAATCGTCGAAAGATGTCGGCATTTCCAATGGTTTTCCCGTTTGGATATAGTATAGGCTCAAGTCGATTGCCGTGCCGCGGTTGTGGTCGCTGCCGTGTATTGGATTGGCTACGTAGCGACTGTCGTGTACGATTGCCCACATTTTTCGGGAGACGGAATAAGGACGGTAGCCGTCAAAAATCAATAGTCCAATACCTTTTTTGCGTAGTTGGTCGGCGGCTTTTTTCAAAGCGCTTGCCAACGGTTTTGTGACGAGCAGTCGGTGATTTTGGTAAAGCTGTGTATGCGTGAAATTGTTGGCCGTCGCGTAGACGATATTGGTTTGTATGTTGGGAACGCTATCCTGCAAAAGCACCAGTTTTTGGTTGTCGGGCAATTGTTGGTACGTTGTTTGACTATGGACGGTTCGCGGCGTTTTTTGCGCGGAAACATTCAAAAACAACAAGTTGCTAAAGGACAGAAGGACGATTATTCTTTTCATTTTTTGCTATATTGCAAAAATATTACTTGTTTGTATTCAGAAAAATAATGAAGTTTAAGAAATGCATATTGCATAACGTATCCAAAAATTAGTGAGAAGATTGCTTTTCCATATCCGTTTCATTTGTCTATTGTTGGGACTTTTTATATTGTCTGCCAATACGTTGCGTGCGCAAGGCAAGGCAACGATCAAGCCTGCGACGGATGCGCACGGGAAAATGGTCTACGGCGTGGCAAGCTTTTACAGCAAAAGTCTGGAAGGTAGCGAAACCTCTACGGGTGAATTTCTCAATCAGTCCAAAATGACGGCTGCCAGCAATTTTTACAAACTCAATACTTGGGTGCGTGTCACAAATCTTTCCAACAACAAAACCATCGTCGTACGTATCAACGACCGTATGCATCAGCGCATGGCCGATCGCGGGCGCGTGATTGACGTGACGAGGGGCGGCGCGGTCGCCTTAGGTTTTGTGTACCGTGGATTGACGCGTGTGATGCTGGAAGAAGTGCCCCCCAATACTAAGGAATAAATCCTTCGGCATCGAGGTTTTCGTATAGCTGATGTACAAGCCCATCGGCTACGCCGATTTTCGGTACCAATATGTCTTTGATACCAGCCCAGCGCATCACATGGACGTAAATCTGTAAAGCCGGGACGATCACGTCGGCGCGGTCTTCCTTGAAATTATATTGGAGCATACGTTCTTCAACGGTCAGGCTGGACATTTTTTTCAGGTATTCCTGAAGCAAATGCAAGGTCAACGGGCTTCCGTCTTTTTTCATACTGATGGAAAATACCTTGTTAATATTACCGCCCGAGCCGATACCGACGATCGGAAGCGGGTTGGACTGTATGTGTTGTCCGATTTCTTTTTTCATATTGTCCCAATGGTCTTGCGTGACAAGCCCCTGCAACAAACGGATTGTGCCGATATTGAACGATTTGCGGTAAATATGCTTGCCGTCAACCATGAAACTCAGTTCTGTACTACCGCCGCCGACGTCAATATAAAGATAACCTTTGTCGTTGGTGAGCGTTTCGGCAATATGGTTTTCAAATACGAGGGAAGCTTCTTCGTCGCCACTGATGATTTCGATGTCGATGTTGGCTTTTTTCTTGACGGCCTTGAGGATGCGTTTGCTGTTTTTGGCGTCGCGCATGGCGCTCGTGGCACAGGCGCGGTAAAAATTGACCTCGTAGGCTTCCAATAGATGATGGAATGCCTGCATGGCTTCCAATATCATTTTTTCGCGCATCGGCGAAATTTCCCCTTTTTTGAAAACGTCCAGTCCCAGCCGAAGTGGGACGCGGACGAGATTCAGCTTGTTGAACGAGGTTTTTCCGTTGTCTTTCAATATTTCTACGATCAAAAGTCGGGCGGCGTTACTGCCGATGTCAATGGCTGCTAATTTCAAGATCCTGATTCCTCCTTATTTTGATTTTGCCAAAAAATTATAAATTTCTACTTGTGAACGCACGGGCGTTTCTCCTTTTTCCAAAGAAACGTATCGGTTGGACAAGCTATTGTCCAATACGCGTGCTTTGACATTGTCGCGTAGCTGTATGGCGATGATGTCCATGATTTCCTTTTTCTGTTTTGGTTTCAAGATCGGAACGGCCGCTTCGACGCGGTGGTCGAGGTTGCGCACCATCCAGTCGGCAGAGGAAATGTATATTTTTTCGTTGCCGCCGTTGTGGAAAATGATAATGCGCGCATGCTCGAGATATTGGTCCACGATGCTGATGGCTTTCGTCGGCACTTTGAACTTCTTGTTTTCGGTCATGGGGCAGAAAATACCGCGCACGATCAACTGCACCTGCACGCCAGCGTATGCCGCTTCGTACAGTTTGTTGATGAGCAAAGTGTCGCTCAGCGAATTGACTTTGACGATGATCTTTGCCTTTTTCTTCGCTTTTGCCGCTTTTATCTCTTTGTCAATCAACGCAATAAAACCGTCGCGCATATTGGTCGGGCAAACCAAAAGTGTTTTGCACGCCGCAAGGTATTTGAGGCTGACCGGTTTTGGATCTTCCAGATATCGGAAAATGCGGTTGATGTCCGCCATGACGTTTCTGTTGGCGGTCATCAGGCACTCGTCGCAATAGAAACGAGCCGTTTTTTCGTTGAGGTTGCCCGTGCTGACAAATCCGTATTGGATCGTTTTGTTCAGAACGCGTTTTTTGATCACGCAGATTTTGCCGTGGACTTTCATATTGGGGACGCCCAATATAACTTTGACGCCTTCCTCTTCCAAAATCTGTTTCCACGCGAGATTGGCTTCTTCGTCAAAACGAGCGCGCAGCTCCAGCATGACCGTAACTTGCTTGCCATTGCGGATGGCGTTTATGAGCGCGTTGACGATTTTGGAATTGGACGCCAAACGGTAAGCTGTGATTTTGATGCTCATGACCGCCGGGTCCATCGCCGCTTCGCGCAGCAAATCAATCACCGAAACGAAAGAATGGTACGGAAAGGAGAGCAAAACGTCTTCTTTCAATACGACGTCGGTCACGCGCAGTTTGTCCTTGAATTTTGGATGGACAAAAGAACGCTGCACAATAGATTTGTCCGAAGGTGCAAATACGTCCGGAAAATCCATGAAATGGCGGAAATTGTGGATCGTGCCGCCGGGAATGACCGAATCTTTTCGGCTGACATCCAGGCGCGTAAGCAAGTATTCCAGCAAAATCGGGTTCATGGCTTTGTCGTAGACGAATCGGACCGTTTTGCCTTTTCTTCTGCTTTTGAGGCCTTTTTCTATCTTTTGGACAAGCGTTGTCGCTATGTCGTTGTCAATATCAAATTCGGCGTCTTTGGTCACTTTGAACACGTGCGCGTCAAAGCGGTCAAATCCGAAATAGGAGAAAATATGCGGCAAATTGAAACGGATGATATCCTCGAGCAATATGATTTGGTGCTTGTTCGGATCGTCCGTCGGCAATTCCTTGAAACGTCCCACGATGCGGCTCGGTACCTCGATGATCGCAAACTTTTGCGAATAGGGTGAGTCCGATTTGCTCATGACCACGCCGAGGTACAGACTTTTTTCGCGTAGATAGGGAAACGTGGGGATGTTTTCGATGAGAAGCGGAATGATATTGGATTCCACTTCTTTTTCAAAATAGTTGCGGACAAAATCCTGCTGCGTCGGCGTCAGGTGTTCGTCGTCGACAAGGAACACGTTTTCTTTCGCCATGTCTTTTTGGACACTGTTCCAGATACGGTCAAATTCGTTTTGCTGGTGCAATACGATTTGTTGGATTTCGTCCAATATAACTTGCGGATTGATCTCAAAATGGAAATTGGTCTTTTTGCCTTTCAGCTCGACCATTCTTCTCAACGCTGCGACTCTTACCCGAAAAAATTCGTCCAGGTTATTGGAAAAAATACCCAAAAAATGAATGCGCTGTATGAGCGGCACCGTGTGGTCATTGGCTTCCTGCAATACGCGACCGTTAAAACTCAACCAACTGATGTCTCTCGGAATGAGGGCATTTTCTCTTTTCATAATAGTTGCTATGTACTTATCTCAGTGCGTTAAAAGTACGCCAACAGGAAGTATATAACTATGGCTTAACAATAATATAATAATGATGGTTGCATTATAAATGCTGTATGCGCTCCACAATATTGGTCGTGGAAAAACCTGCCACAATATCGTTGACGACGACTTGGCCGCCCCAGCCGATGACTTCTTTGGCGCCGACAATCTGGTCGATCGTGTAGTCGCCGCCTTTGACCAATACATCTGGTTTGATCACGTTGATCAGTTCCAACGGTGTGTCTTCTTCAAAAACAACCACTGCATCGACAATCAACAAATTGGCCAACATCAACGAGCGTTCTTTTTCGGCATTGATCGGGCGGGTCGGGCCTTTTAGCCTTTTTGTGCTCTCGTCCGAATTGATCCCGACGATCAAAATATCCGCTTGCTCGGCTGCTTTGGACAATGATGCAATATGCCCCACGTGCAAAATGTCAAAACATCCATTGGTAAAAGCTACTTTTTTGCCTTGGAGCCGCCAGATCTCGCGGAGAAAACCGAGTTGTTTGATGCTGTATAATTTGGATTGCGGAAACGCTATATTTTTCATGTATTTTTGTCGATTTGGTGATAAAAACGAAACGTAATCAATGTTACAACAGTGTCTTAGTTCTATTGCTGGACGTAAGGTGGGATTATTTCAGTTCTCTACCAAAAAAAAGCTGTTAATCCTTACGGGCTAACAGCTTCTTATTTTTTGTGTAGGTAAAAAACTATAATTTGTTTGTTCCTTCTTTGGGAAATACGATCCACGGTTGAAAAGTTTTGGCTTCTTCAAAATCCACCAATGCATACGAAATAATAATAATGACGTCGCCGACCGCGCCTTTACGTGCCGCCGGACCATTGAGGCAGACCGTTCCGCTGCCGCGTTTTCCCCTGATAAGATAGGTTTCGATGCGCTCGCCGTTGTTGACGTTGACGATCTGCACTTTTTCTCCTTCGATCATATTGGCGGCATCCATCAGATCCTCGTCCAGCGTAAGGCTTCCGACGTAGTTGAGATCCGCTTCGGTGATGACCGCTCTATGTACCTTCGATTTTAATACCTGTATCTGCATAGCGGGCGCAAAATTAGTTCTAATCTGATAATCGACCTATTTCTACTCAAAATATAATGTTATATCTTGTTCGTTTGACGTCCTTCATTCCTTTTCAATAGATTAATGCTGTAACATTGTTCCAAAAAATTTCTATGTCAAAATTGTTTTCTCCTTTAAAAATAAAGGATGTCACGTTCAAAAACCGTATTGTCGTATCGCCGATGTGCCAATATTCCGCCGTGGATGGATTTGCCAATAGCTGGCATTTGGTGCATCTTGGTTCGAGGGCAGTTGGCGGTGCGGGTTTGGTGTTTACGGAAGCGGTTGCAGTGGCTCCGGAAGGACGTATTTCACCAGACGATTTAGGGATTTACAAAGAAGAACATGTTGACTTTTTGAAAACGATCACTGCATTTTTGGAAGAGCAGGGAGCCGTTCCCGGAATACAGTTGGCGCATGCTGGGCGCAAAGGAAGTACTTATCCGGAATGGAAAGGTTCGGGTAAAGTCGCTCCCGAAAACGGTGGTTGGACACCAGTCGGTCCGTCCGAAATCGCGTTTGCGGACAATTATGCGCAGCCGATCGCTTTGGATCTGGAAGGTATTGCACGTATCAAAAACGATTTTGTCGTGGCGGCGCAACGAGCGTTGAAAGCAGGCTTCAAAGTATTGGAAATACACGGCGCGCACGGCTATCTGGTACATGAATTTTTGTCGCCGCTCAGCAACAAAAGAACGGATCAATATGGCGGCTCGTTTGAAAACAGAACACGTTTTCTATTGGAGCTCGTCGACGACATCCAGAAAGTTTGGCCAAAGGAATTGCCGCTTTTCGTGCGTATTTCGGCTACCGATTGGGTGGAAAACGGTTGGAGCGAACAAGACGCGTTGCTGTTGGCGAAAATCTTACAGGAAAAATGTGTGGACGCGATCGACGTTTCGACGGGTGGTAATATTGTTGACGCGAAAATTCCTGTTGGTGCGGCTTATCAGTTGCCCTTCGCGACGCTGATCAAGCGCAATACGGATCTGGTAATAGGAACAGTCGGTTTGATTACCAATGCGTCACAAGCGGAAACCATATTGGTCAACGGCGATGCGGATTTGATTTTCATGGCACGCGAACTTTTGCGTGATCCTTATTTCCCGTTGAAAGCGGGGAAGGTACTGCACGATGATATTGCGTGGCCGAACCAATATAGAAGAGCAAAAAATTAAGCGTGATTTTAGAAATTATACTTTGCACGGTATAAAATGGTTCGTTATTGCGGTTCGTGCGGGCACGAACCGCGGCGGCGCGTGTCCGCTGCGCCACTTACTAATTTATCCTTTGAAATATAATATGGATGGAGATTTCGACCAACGGGAGAAATCTCCTAGAACTTTTTAAGTTTATGATTTTGTTTCATTCTAAAAATAAAAAACCCCAAACCAAAATGGTCTGGGGGGGGTATTTCCAATATTCCTACAATGGCAGGAAATGTTCTTTCAGCGAATCGTCTTCGTTGAAAAACGCCAAAGAATAATGTCTTGGCAAAAACCACTGCATCTGCTGTACCGTTCCTTGAAACTCTTCTTCCGAACTGAAATTTTGTGGCGTGAAGTTGAACACGAGGTCCTGCGCTTCTCTTTTGTCCGGCGTCTGGATCGTCATGAGCAAAACTTTCGGTTCCTGTACTTGTTTGAATTGCAGGAAACTACGCAAAACTGCGCGTGCCGGGTTCGGCAATATAAATTCGGATGGCTGTCCGACCATGACGTTGTTGTTCATGTCGGTCGGCGTGATTTGTTCTTCGCCCGCCCTGTTGAAATTTGTATTGTCCTTGTTGTAAAAATCTTTTTTGACCGCATAGTTGACAATGTCGCCATACGTGAAAACCCAGTCAGGCTGGCCGTCTTTCGCATTCACGACAACGCCCAAACCGTTGCTTAACAAGAAATCGTAAACCATATTGTCCACCACATAACACTGAAACTGAACGCCAGGTTCGGGGAGTTCCAAATGGAAATACGGAAAACCGTCCGGACCGGTAATGACCTGCGGATCGGCCGACTTGAAGCTAGCAAACGGTACGTTCGCGATAAATTCCATGAACCATTTTTCGTCCCTTTTTTCGTGCGGAACGGAACAGAGGTCAACCAATATCCCTGTTTTTTGCAGATCGCCGTAATAAGGTTCGGTCGACTGTGTTGCTTGCGCATCGGGCGTTGTTTGCGGCGCGTTGTTTTCTTCTGGCATATTGGGAATGTCTGTTAAAGGCTGTATGTCTTTGCTGCCTTTTTTTACTACATTTTTCGTCGTGTCGGCAATCGGCTGCTGCGGCATTTCCGAATATCTGTCTGCTGTCGTATTGGTCGGCTTGTTTTCTTCGCCAGTATTTTTCTTTTTCAGGAAATCAAATAAACCCATATAAAAATCCTTTTTTTCAAAAAGTAAATGTAAGGGAAAAACAATGATAGTTATGATTTATGAATGGTGTGTTATGCGTTTTTTTTCCTAGTACACACTTTTTGTCCATTTTCAATGAAGGATTTTCATTTTCCAATCTTCAAATTACCGAATTATCAAATTATCAAATCATCCTACCTTTGCCCCACCAATTTTTTAAAAAATGTCTTTATTATATTGTCATTCGTTGACCGAATACCAACGGTTGAAAACCAGAGAAGTTAAGATCGGAGATTTGTTGATGGGAAATTTTCATCCTGTACGCGTGCAGACGATGACGACCTGCGACACGATGGATACGCACGGTACGGTGGAAGAAGCCATTCGCTGTATTGAAGCCGGAGCGGAACTGATCCGCATCACGGCGCCGTCGATCAAGGAAGCCGAAAACCTGCAAAACATCAAAAACGAACTTCGGGCGCGTGGCTACAACACGCCGCTGGTGGCGGACATTCATTTTACGCCCAACGCTGCGGAAGTCGCGGCGCGTATCGTCGAAAAAGTGCGTATCAATCCTGGTAACTATGTCGACAAAAAGAAATTCCAGCAACTTGAATATACCGACGCGGAATACGCGGAAGAAATCGAACGTATCCGCGAAAAATTTGTGCCGCTGATCTGTATCTGCAAAGAACACGGAACCGCTATGCGTATCGGGACCAATCACGGAAGCCTGAGCGACCGCATCATGAGCCGCTACGGCGATACGCCGATGGGCATGGTCGAGAGCGCGATGGAATTTTTGCGTATTGCGCGCGACCAGGATTACCACCAGATCGTATTGAGCATGAAAGCGAGCAACACGCAGGTCATGGTCGAAGCGTACCGACTGTTGGTCAGCACGATGCTGGAAGAATTTGGCGAATGTTATCCGCTGCATTTGGGTGTGACGGAAGCGGGCGACGGCGAGGACGGACGTATCAAAAGTGCCGTCGGTATTGGGACTTTGCTGGAAGACGGTATTGGCGACACGGTGCGCGTTTCCTTGACCGAAAATTCCGAATTTGAAATTCCCGTTTGCCGCGACCTGGTAAAACGTTATCCTGTTTCGGGTAATGAAATTATCCATGCTGGTTTGCCTGCGGTGGAAAATTTACCTTATAGTCCGTTTAGCTATCAACGCCGAAAATCCAATGCGGTCGGGCATATTGGTGGTAAAAATGTTCCGGTTGTGGTGGCGGATTTAAGTAAATTGTCCAATATAGACGCAAAAAAACTAAAACGTATTGGTTATAGTTACGATGCCGAAACGGACAAATGGGGTATCGGCGACCAAGCGGCGGACTATATTTATACCGGCAACAAAACGATTGATTTTGCTTTGCCGGGAACGGTTCAGGTTGTATTGGATGCGGATACTTGGAGCGGACTAGGTGATTCGGAAAACTATATTCCTATGGGAAATATTTTCCAATATGAGACTATAAAAAAAGCGCCGATACATTTTTTGTTATTGGATGTTTATAGTGAAGAATTGCAAACTGTATTTGAAAAAATCGTTGCGGAAAATAAGCTGGAAACCAATACAGTATTGAGTTTGCGTAATAACGGAAAACTGCCGATGCAGGCAATACGTCGCTTTTTTGTGTATTTGGAAGAACGCAAAATTAAAAATCCTTGCATTATAGTCGTCGAAAGCGACTGGAAAACCGCAGACGAACATTTGATCCATTATTCCACGGAATGCGGCGCGCTGTTATTGGATGGATTGGGCGACGGTATTTGTTTGGGTATGACGGACGAAAGTTATGCTGCGGTCAACAATACTATCCAAAACGCGAGCGGACGAAACTATAATAAAAACACGAGTGTCGAGCAATTCGTCAATACGACTGCATTTGGCGTATTGCAGGCGACGCGTACGCGTATTTCCAAAACGGAATATATTTCGTGTCCGAGTTGCGGACGCACCTTGTTTGACTTGCAGGAAACAACCGAAAAAATCCGTTCGGTTACGCATCATTTAAAAGGTGTCAAAATTGCCGTGATGGGCTGTATTGTCAACGGTCCGGGCGAAATGGCGGACGCGGATTTTGGTTACGTGGGCAGCGGTGTCGGCAAGATTACTTTGTATAAAGGAAAAGATGTCGTCAAAAGGAATGTTCCTAGCGAAATCGCCGTCAACGAACTGATCAATCTATTGAAGGAAAGCGACGTTTGGATCGAGAACAATGGATAGTGGTCAGTTGACAATATTAAACTTATTCCCGTGGTTCGTGTCCGCACAACCACGGGACTCGTATAATGGCGGTTCGTTGATCATACAAAACTTCGCAAGTTTCGGATTGTGTGACAATGTATAGTGTGCGAAATTTGTACTATAAAATTATATATTATGATTTCGCAGGAAAATATAAACTATAACCGAATAGCGGAAGCTATTGAATACATCCAAACGCATTTTAAATCCCAACCCAATCTGGACGAGGTTGCCGAAAAAGTACATCTGAGTCCCTTTCATTTTCAACGGATGTTTACGGAATGGGCAGGGACTACGCCTAAAAAATTTCTCCAATATATTAGTATTGAACACGCCAAATCTTTATTGGCGGAACAGCAGCTGACTTTGTTCGACACGGCAATAGAAACGGGACTTTCGGGTACGAGTAGGCTGCACGATTTGTTTGTCAATATAGAAGGGATGACGCCGGCAGAATACAAAAATGGCGGCAAAGACTTGGCTATAAATTATAGTTTTGCAGAAAGTCCGTTTGGTTGTTTGTTGATTGCCTCGACTGCGAAAGGCGTGTGTTATATGGCGTTTGAAGCCGACGAAACGATTGCGCTATCTAATTTGAAAAACAAATTTCCCAACGCGCATTTTTCTCAACGACTAGATATTTTGCAACAAAATGCTTTGTTCATTTTTCAAAATGACTGGAGCAAACTATCTGAAATAAAACTGCATTTAAAAGGTTCGGATTTTCAACTAAAGGTTTGGGAAAGTTTATTAAAAATACCGATGGGCAAACTTTCCACTTATAAAACAATTGCTGAAAACATAGGCCAGCCAAGGGCCTCGCGTGCTGTCGGTACGGCGATTGGTAGTAATCCTGTAGCATTTCTGATTCCTTGTCATCGCGTGATTCAATCTTCCGGAATCTTTGGTGGCTATATGTGGGATCCAATACGCAAGGCTGCTATTATAGGATGGGAAGGGGCGAAGGTTAATGAATGACGAATAATTGATAATGAATAATTATGGTTGGCCATTGGGAACTATCGGATGTTGCGTTAAGACGTGAAATTCGGAATGGAAACATCTTGTTTGCCGGTAATAGAAAACTAAAAATCTACGGTTTGTTGCATTGTAAATCCGGCAAGAAAATGAAGCGTGAAAACCGCGTTTTCTTTTCAACTGAAAAAGAAGCTGTCCAATATGGTTTTCGCCCTTGCGGACATTGCATGAAATCAGACTATAAAAAATGGAAAGATGAAATTATTTGACGATCAGGTTGACAATACGATAAATTGGCTCCCCAAAGACGGAATTGTAAACTATTATGGCAAAATGTTTTCGTCCGAAAACGCCGCTTTTTATTTAAAAATATTGTTGGAAACAATTGATTGGCGTCAAGATGAAGCGGTGATATTTGGCAAAAAAATTTTGACTAAAAGAATGGTCGCATGGTACGGCGACAAAGCATTTGAATACACGTATTCCAATATAACCAAACAGGCATTGCCGTGGACAAAAGAACTATTGGATTTAAAAACTATAGTCGAAACAGAAACAGGCGAAAACTATAATTCCTGTTTGCTCAATTTATATCACGACGGATCGGAAGGGATGGCTTGGCATTGTGACGAAGAACGTGACCTGAAACGTAATGGCGCTATTGGTTCGCTGAGTTTTGGTGCGGAAAGAAAATTCGCATTTAAGCACAAAGCCACTAAAGAAAAAGTTGAACTTGTATTGGAAAATGGTAGTCTGCTTGTCATGAAAGGTACTACGCAAACCTATTGGCTGCACCGTCTTCCGCCAACGAAAAAAGTTTTTACACCAAGAATTAATTTGACGTTTAGGACGATTAATAATTAAAAATGAATAAAGGATAATTGAAAAACGCCTATAAGATTTTCAAAATCTTATAGGCGTTGCTTTTAGGTTGTGCCTTATTTTACACAGTTTTATCCACACTCCAGCTTTCCATTTCCTTGACGACTTCGTGCAAGAACATTGAACCCAACGCGCCGTCAATAATGCGGTGATCGTAACTTAAGGAAAGCATCATGATCTGACGAATCCCTATTGTATCGCCGTTCGGCGTTTCGATAACGACAGGTTTTTTCTTAATGCTTCCGAGCGCCAATATCGCTACTTCCGGAATATTGATGATCGGCGTTCCGGTAATACTACCAAAACTTCCCACGTTTGTAACCGTGAATGTTCCGCCTTGCGTATCGGAAGGTTTTAGTTTGTTGTTTCTGGCTTTGTTGGCGAGGTTGTTGACCTCACGTGCCAAACCGGAAAGATTGAGGTACGCCGCATTTTGGATGACGGGAACGATGAGGTTGCCGCTTGGAAGCGCCGTGGCCATTCCAATATTGATGTCTTTTTTTAATATGATATTGTCGCCGTCGATGGAACTGTTGAGCATCGGGAAACGTTTCAATACACGGACGATACAGTCGAAGAAAATCGGCGTGAACGTGAGTTTCGTATTTTCGCTGGCTTCAAAACGCGCTTTGTTTTTCTCGCGCCACAATACAATATTAGTGACGTCGGCTTCTTCAAACGAAGTCACGGTTGCCGTTTGGTTTTGACTTTCCATCATGTTGCGCGCGATGAGTTTGCGCATACGATCCATTTCCATGACTTCGTGAACCGCACTCGTCGTAACGTCCAGTTTCGGAACATTTACGGTTTTTGTTTCCGCAAAATGTTGCTCGCTTTGTTGTGGTTTTGTATTGGAAGGGACACCCGATTTCCTTTGTGCTACATAAGCCAAGATATCTTCTTTGGAAACGCGTCCGTCTTTGCCCGTTCCCGTTATTTTTTCCAGTTCGGATGCTGCGATTCCTTCTGTTTTGGCAATATTCATGACCAAAGGAGAGTAGAATCCGTTATTGGAACCTGCAATATGATTTTCAGCAGGAGCAACCGTTGTAGCCTGCGTCGTTTCGGGTTGGTAAGGAACGGATTGGGAAGCTTGCGTTTCTTCCGTATTTTCCACTTTCGGGGTTTCTAAGGTTGGTGCCGCATCCGTGTTGCTTTGTCCATCTTGCGTTTCGATGCGTGCGATAACGCTTCCTACGGACACGACTTGGTTTTCTTCGCAAAGTTTTTCTTTGAGGATACCCGATGTCGTGGACGGCACTTCACTGTCCACCTTGTCGGTCGCAATGTCGACGAGCGTGTCGTCTTCGTTGACGGTATCGCCTGGATTTTTGTGCCATTTCAGAATGGTCGCGTCCGTGATACCTTCGCCTAAAGATGGAAGTACTATGTCTATTATCGCCATTTTTTACTTTTTGTTCGTTATCTGAAAGTCTATATTCTTAAGGCTTTTCCTAAGATTTTCGAATGTGAATGAACCGGACAAAAATACAGTTTTACTTTGAATACCGTTAACGTAGGACGTATTGTGGTTTTGCTTTGTTAAGAAGTAAAATTTATATCCAGCGTTCGTGCGGATAAGAACCTCGCTGACGCAAAGGATTGTTGGTCAACGACCAACAATAGCGACAAGAATTCCGCGTCCTTTCGACTGAAAGGAGAAAGGACGGATCCAACTTTGGTCATTAGTGTAAAATCAGTTCATCATTCTTTTTTACGAAAACGATTGTACATAAGAAAACAACATATAAAGTGCGGCGTTGGTGGTCGCTTCCATATTGCGTTCGCGGTTGTTGTAGCGCAAATGCAGGCATTTTGTTACAATATTGTCGTTGCTTCCGACTGCAATCCAAACCGTTCCAACTGGTTTTTCGGGTGTGCTGCCGTCGGGTCCCAATATACCCGAAACCGCCACCGCCACATCTGATTGCATGGTTTGTAAACAACCTTGCACCATTTCCCGAACGGTTTGTTCGCTCACCGCGCCGTATTGATTCAAAGTTTCTGTTTTTACGCCCAAAACGCGATGTTTTACGTCGTTGCTGTAAGAAACAACGCCGCCCAATAGATAATGCGACGCGCCTGCAACCGAGCTGATTTTATGGGCTATATTGCCAGCTGTGCAGCTTTCGGCGGTTGCGACGGTCAGTTTTTTTTCGGTCAAAAGTTTACCCAGTGCGGCTTCCAATGAATCTCCATTTTCCGAAACGGTAATGTCCGCCAATAGTGATTTTAACAAGGAAAATTGACGGTCGAGCTCGGAAATGGTTTGTTCGGAATCGGCGCCGGAAGTTGTCAGGCGTAGGCGGACTTTTCCCAAGTCGGGCAAATATGCCAGTTGAATATTTTCGGGCAATGCGTTTTCAAAATCCTGGATGATTTCGTTGATGACAGATTCGCCTTTTCCCGCCGTCAAAAGCGTGCGGTAGGCGATCGTCGGAAGTTCAAACTTTTTTTGCAGTTCCGGAACAACAAAATCTTCCATCATACCTTTCATTTCGTAAGGAACGCCCGGCATGCTTATAAGAAACTTTCCGATTTGTTCGAACCACATTCCGAAAGCCGTTCCGCGTTTGTTCACTATTGGCGTACAGGCCTTGGGAACAAGCGTTTGCGTCCAGACTTTTTCGGGAATTTCCCTGTCTTGGAAAATGGTTTTGATATTGTCGACAGCTTGTTGGTTTTCAATAAGTTCCGTTTGAAAATATTGGCAAAGCAAAGATTTGGTAATGTCGTCCGCCGTCGGTCCAAGTCCGCCCGTGACCAATACAATATCCGAAACCGCACTTTCCTGTTCCAACGTTTTCCAAATCTCGTCCCAAACGTCGCCGACCGCCACGCGTCGATGCGCCCAGATGCCAATATGATTGAGCTGTTGCGCGATAAATGCGCTGTTAGTATCGATAACTTGTCCGATCAAAAGTTCGTCGCCGATGGTTATGATGGATGCGAAAACCTGTTTCATTGTTGCAATGTAATGTTTTTTTGATAGGTGTATATTGGGTGGAGACGGTTCTTTTTCTGCGCTGTTCGGTATGTTGGCAAACAGCGCAAAAAAGTATATATAATGTATATTTTGTATATTTGAATAAAAATATTGTCATGGCAATTAGAAAGAATATTGATATTGACGAAAATGTATTGACAAAAGTAAAGTTGTTGTCTGCTTTTGAAGAAATGAGCGTTAAATCCATCATGGAAAAAGCGGTTTCTTTTTACGTAGAATATAAGGAAAACGAACGCTTAAAGGCATTGTCGGAAGAAGAAAAAGAGGATTTAGGTTTGCTGCTGCTTATGCAACAAGCCGATAGAAATGATGTCGTGAGCCGAGAAGAACTAATGCAAAATTTAGACTAATGCAAGTGTTTTTTTTACGCAGTTTTCTTACTGATATTAAGAAAATAAACGATAAAAAATTGAAGTCCAAGATTAAAGAATTTATCATAGCGTTAGAAACTGCTGAAGGAGTGGAAGAGCTTACCAATGTCAAGAAATTAAAAGGATTTTCTACTGCTTATAGATGTCGAATCGGCGATTACAGATTGGGTTTTTACAAAGATGAAAACGCTATTGAATTAGCCCGGTTTGTAAAAAGGAATGATATTTACAAGGTTTTTCCATAAGCATAAAACGTAGTTCCAAGAAAAGAAGTAGTGATGATGTTTCCATGCGCTGTTCGCGATGTTAGCGTAGCGCATCGCGAACAGCGCATGGACTTTAGCCCACAAATTTATTCGTGGGGAATTTTGATGTTCCCATGTTTGAACCGTTTCGACGGTTTTTATTTTATTGTATTGAAACGCGTATTGTTTACCCACGGATAAATCCATGGGCTAAAAGAGTGGAGCGACTTTTAGCCAACATTGGAATTTTACACAAAAACCGATTACTTTGAAACATGAAAAAATGGATATTTTCCTGCGGATTGTTGTTGGCTTTGATGCAAAATGGGCATGCGCAAACACTTTCCCAAAAACTAAAAACGGCAACGGACAGACTATTGGCGGATGGGCAGATGCGTAATGCTTCGCTAGGTTTTTGCGTCGCGGATGCCGAAACGGGCGAAACAGTTTACAGCTACAACGGTGATATTGGATTGTCGCCGGCCAGTAGCCAAAAAGTATTTACGGCGATTGCGAGCTACGATATACTGGGGCAGGATTTTCGTTTTCAGACGGTTGTTGGTTACAACGGAACGATTGACGGCGGCGTACTGAAAGGTGACTTGATCGTGCGCGGACTGGGCGATCCAACGTTGGGAAGCTGGCGTTACAAGGGTTTCAAACCGGAAGACGTACATGCGAAAATTTTGCATGTGTTGAAATCGAACGGTATTCGTGCGATTGACGGAAATGTTGTTGTCGACGACGGTGCGTATGCATTGCAACCCATGCCGGGCGGTTGGCCTTGGAATGATATGGGCAACTATTACGGCGCACCTTGTTGGGGATTGAACTGGTTGGAAAACCAATATGACATTACGTTTCGTCCGGGTAAAAAAATAGGAGAGGAGACCTTTGTGACAAAGATTTCGGAAGAATTGCCGAACGTGACAATATTGAACCAAACAACGACTGCCGAACCGGGTTCGGGTGACCAAAGTACGATTTTGTTGCCACCTTACGGGACGACCGGAATCGTGACTGGGACTTTGCCTTTTGGGAAAAATACGACGGCGAGTGGCGCAATTCCCAATCCGCCCTTATTGTTTGCCTACCAACTGAAAAAATGGCTCGAGCGCGATACGATTTACACTACGGGAAATTTTACATGTACCAATCAATTGATAATCAACAAGCAGAAGGTTCCGGTAATCAAGTATAATCTGGATACATTATGGTCGCCGCCGATGAATGATATGATGTATTGTTTTTTGCAAAAAAGCATCAACCTGTACGGTGAATCTTTTGCAAAAATGATCAGTTGGAAAAAAACGAAAAAAGGCGAAACCGCCGACGGTGTTGAATTGATCCGTGATTTTTGGGAAGGAAAAGGTATTTCGAAAAATGCGCTGAAAATGAAGGACGGCAGTGGTCTTTCACCACAAAACTACGACGCGGCTTCTTCTGAAGTCAAAGCGTTGCTCTACGCGAAAAAACAACCGTGGTTCGACGCTTTTTACAAAGCGCTGCCATTATACAACGGTACGAAAATGAAAAGCGGTACGATATCGATGTGCAAAGCTTATGCTGGTTACCAGAAATCTTCAAACGGAAAGCAATATGTTTTTTCGATGATTATCAACAATTACAATGGCGGACACGATGCGATTGTCAATAAGATGTTTCAGGCATTGAATACGTTGAAATAATGGATAGTTGATAGTGAAATTTTCTTTTAACAGAACAAGGCGTTGCAAAAACTTGCAACGCCTTGTTCTGTTATTGAAATTTTGATATATTAATGCTTTTAAAACCAATTTTATGTCCTTTCGCGGCGAAGAAAATAATGTACAAATAACAGGGGATTACGGCTAAAAAGTAAGCCAACTGAAAATTTATGTGTAGCGTGTCTTTAAGAAAACCATAGCACAATGGTCCAATCCCTCCTCCAACAATTCCCATAATCATAATTGCAGAGCCAATTTTGGTAAATTTGCCCAATCCTTGGATTCCCAATGGAAATATTGCTGGCCACATTAGTGAATTGGCTAAACCTAATAATGCAATAAATATGACAGATGCAAATCCATGCAACAGATAGGCTAAAGAGCAAAACACAATACCCAAAATGGCGCAGACATATAAGGCCTTTTGCTGGCTAATATATTTGGGAATTGTAATTATCCCCGTAATGTAACCAATCAACATGCTCCCAAGAGTTAATGAGGTCAGGTACTTACTTACATCGGCGGATATACCCAGCTCTTTTCCATATAATCCAATTACGTCTCCTGCCATTACTTCCGCAGCTACATAAACCAATATGCAAAGGGCTCCTAGGAATACATGTGGATATTGGAATATACTGGTTTTTGTTGTTTTGTTGTTTTCCAGATCTACGACTTCTTCTTCCTCACCGACTTCTGGGAGTCTCACTTTAAGAAAGATAAGAGCCAATATGCAAAAAATAATGGCTAGTGAGATAGAGGGAATATTGACTCGACTTAACAGTTCACCTATATATTGGGTTTTTGCTGCGGCATCTGTTGCTGTTTTGATTTTGTCCTCAACCATAGATGCATTGGCTAAAAACAAAGCACCCATTATCAGTGGCACAATAATACCTGCGAATTTATTGCATATCCCCGCAATACTGATTCTTTTTGCGGCACTTTCAATAGGCCCAATAATGGTTAGGTAGGGATTGGCCGCAGTTTGCAATAAGGCTAATGCAGCCCCTTGGATGAAGATTCCAACTAAAAATAAAGTGAAAGATTGCGCTTTAGCGGCAGGAATGAAAATCAGAGAACCCAATGCTAATACAAAAAGCCCTAATACAATTCCGTTCTTGAAACCTGTTTTTTTTAGGATAAATGATGCAGGTAATGCTAGGAAGAAATAAGGTGTGTAGGATGATGATGTTACTAAAAAAGACTCCGTGTCTGTTAGGCTGAATGATAATTTGAAAAATTGAATCCATGTACTATTGGCCCAAGTCACAAAACCAAAAACGAAAAACAAAACGCAAATCATCAGTAGGGGTAGTCCGTACCTACTGCGCTGTTGATTTGCGGAAGCAGAATTAATCGAAGCTTCAGGCATAATTTTGAATAATAGTTTAAAAAATAGGCTAATACAAAAACGCGTTGAAACGTAAAAGTATTAAATATACGCCTTAATTATGAGCATTGCGCAACGGATTGTGTAAAAACAACAGTAAAAGATATCTTTTGTTGTTGTTTCTTGCCTGACTAAGTCAAATTTCGTTTATTGAAACAATTCACTGAAAATACCGTATGATCTCAGTTTCGCATCCTGGTCGTAGATATTGGTATAAGCGATGAGTTCGTCGGCACCAGATTTTTGTATAAAATCGGAAAGCGATTTTTGGAGGGACGTTTTGCTGCCGATAAATGTTAACGCCAGCCATTGGCTCAGCGTTTGCCGGACAGATTCGGACGGGATGCGCAATTCCGTTTCGTTGGGTGCAACCAGCGGCGCTCTTTTGTCGGTCAATATATTGATGACCGCTTGTAAGTGGGATTTGGACAAATATTGCGCTTCTTCGTCCGTATCGGCGGCGATGATATTGACGCAGGCTATGAGGTAAGGTTGCGCGAGATGTTCGGATGGCTGGAATTGGTGTTTGTAGATTTCTGCTGCGTGAAAAAACTGAGCAGGCGCAAAATGACCCGCAAAGGCATAAGGCAAACCGAGTTTGGCTGCCAGATAAGCGCTGTCGGTACTCGACCCCAATATGTAAATCGGAATGTCCGAACCTTCGCCGGGAATAGCACGCACGGCAGAGGTTTCATTTCCTTTGTCAAAATAGCGATACAATTGCAAAATAGCCGTTTCGAAATCGTAGTCCATCAGAGGTTGTCCACGACGCAAAATCGTCGCGGTGCGTCCGTCCGTTCCCGGTGCGCGTCCCAATCCCAGATCGATCCTGTCCGGAAAAAGCGCCTCCAAAGTTCCGAACTGTTCGGCTATTGCCAGCGTGGAATGGTTGGGAAGCATGATGCCGCCCGAGCCGACGCGGATCGTTTTCGTACCGCCGGCAATATGCGCAATCAACAAACTGGTCGCCGAACTGGCGATATGCGGCATATTGTGGTGTTCGGATAGCCAATAGCGCGTGTACCCAAACGATTCTGTGGCTTGCGCGGCTTGCAGACTTTTCCGGAAACTTGTACAGATGTCGTCGCCTTTGTTGATGGTGACAAGGTCGAGTGCGGAGTAGCGGATATGTTGAAATGGATTTTGCATGATGTTGATTTATGTATGATGATATTTGTTTTGAATATATGCTACGTGGAACGAAATATTTTGTTGTTGGTCAGCGACCAACAACGGCGTCGCTGCTTTTATACATCTCGAAGAGTCCCGTAAAAGGGAGACGCTGCGCAGATCCTAACTGGATGAAGTCCTAATACATATCGTTCTTTTCTCTTGATAGAACTGCGTAGCAATCACCAATACAATTGAAAATAATTATTTGATTTGTAAAAGAACCAAAAGATCAAGGTTGTAATGCCTGAACTAAAAATCAACGTATAAGTCGGAAATAAAAGAACTCACTTCACTTCGTTACGTTCGGACAGCTTTTGTTTCTGTCGACTTATTGCGTCGCTTTTCTTGACGTTCATGCATTAAGGCCAAAGGATGAATGAACGTTCAACGCAAAATTAGGGAAATAATGTTTAAACATTGATTATTGTGCGTCAGTACCGTAATTTTGCAGGCTTCAATCAAATCGTTATCATTTCAATCATGCCTTCTTCACACCCGAACACATCACTGGCCATTGTCGGTTATGTTTTGTTCACTTTTTTCGGCTACTGTTGTATTGGACTACCGCTGGCTGTATTGCCGATTTACATTCATCAAAATCTCGGTTACGGGACTTTTGTTGCGGGGCTGGTGATCAGTTTGCAATATTTCGTCACGTTCATCATACGCGGTTGGGCGGGAACGCTGGTGGACAAACAAGGTCCGCGTCCGGCGGTTTTGCTGAGTATGGCGGGGTTTGCGGTGAGCGGCGTATTTATGATTCTAGGATTTATGTTTCCGTCAAAAGCGTTGATGAGCCTTATTTTTATCATATTGGGAAGGTTTACGACGGGGTTTGCGGAAGGCATGATCGGCGCGAGTCCGATTAGTTGGGCGATGCTGGTTGTCGGACGCGAACATACGGGGACGGTGATTTCGTACAATGGCATTGCGAGTTACGGTGCGTTGGCGGTCGGTGCGCCGCTGGGCGTTATTCTGTCCAATAGTATTGGAAATGTTTCGATCGGTATTGCGATCGTATTGATTGGATTGGTCGCCTTGTATTGCGCCAAAAAGAAGAAAAATGTCATTGGCGGATCGGCGACGCAGGAACCTATCTCATTTTTGAAAGTATTGCGTATCGTGAGTCCGTATGGTATGAGCCTGGCGTTGGGCGGTTTGGGTTTTGGTTGTCTGTCGACGTTTATCACTTTGTACTACGAACAAATGCATTGGGCTAACGCTGCATTGTGTTTGACGAGTTTCAGTGCGCTATTTATATTGGGAAGATTGTTTTTTGGCAATGCCATTCAGAAGATTGGCGGTTTGCGGGTCGGACTGTATTGTCTTTTTGTGGAAACATTGGGATTAGGCGTTTTGACTTTGGCGCACACGCCGCATCTGGCGATGGTCGGGGCGTCGGTGACGGGTTTGGGATTTTCGTTGGTATTTCCAGCATTGGGCGTCGAAGCCGTCAAATTAGCACCTATTGCCAACCAAGGTTCGGCGCTCGCCGCTTATGGTTTGTTTATTGATATTTCTTTGGGTATTACAGGGCCGTTGATCGGTTTTGTCGCGAGCACTTGGGGCATGCACCAAATATTTCCGTTTAGTATGACGATGGTTTTTATTGGCTTTTTGCTGATATTGTACATTCTTGTCGTGGTACGACGCACGTCTGTTATTGGACGTTCTAAGTCGTAAAAAAGTTTGTATAAATATTTTGCGGAATGAAATCTTTGTTTGTACTTTGTATTTCAAAGTGCTTTTATGTATTCAAGCAAAGAAAATCTGGAAGCGTTGCATGATATCCGAAAAATCATGAGCCAAAGCAGCCGCTTTATTGGTCTGAGTGGTTTGAGTGGTATTGCCGCAGGGATCTGTGCGCTGGCGGGAGCCGTCGTTGCACATTACGAAATCGAAACGTTTCGGAGTTTTTATGAAAATGGACAACCCGAAAAACTACGTATGGTTTTGCTGTACGTCGCTATTGGGACGCTGGTCGCAGCACTGTTGTCCGCCTGGTTTTTTACCTACCAGAAAACGGTCAACAACGGCGGGAAAGTATGGACTGCCAATATGCGCAGACTATTGTGGAGCTTGGCTATTCCGTTGGTTGCAGGCGGTATTTTTTTGCTGCGGATGGTGTATTTGGGATATGACGGCATGATCGCGCCAGCTTGTTTGATTTTTTATGGATTGGCGTTGATGAACGCTTCCAAATATACTTTTTCGGAAGTGGGAAATCTGGGAGTTTACGAAATCGTATTGGGGCTGATTGGTTTGTTTGTTCCCGGATATGGCTTGTATTTTTGGACGATCGGTTTTGGGGTTTTGCATATTGTCTATGGTGGGATTATGTGGAACAAATACGATAAGAAAGACTAAAGCAGAAAGCTTAAAGCGGAAAGCAGGAAAAAAGTTATTCAATACAAAATTTTCAATAGGTAGGACTGGTACAAATATTATGGAAAATCCAATTGCACATCTCAACAAAGCGTTTGATAACCGCATTAGGCTCGGTATCATGAGTGCATTGGCGGTCAACGAACAGGTTAGCTACAACGAACTCAAAGAGTTGATCGAAGTGACGGACGGCAACCTCGCGAGTCATCTGAAAACATTGGAAGAATTGGGTTTTGTCAAAGTGCAAAAAGGTTTTGTCGGCCGTAAAACGAATACGACTTATTCCGCAACGAAGGCAGGGGAGAAGGCATTCAAAATTCATATTGACGCGTTGGAAAAAATGATCCGGGCTTTAGAATAAAATTTTTTTGCATTTATGCTTTGTAATTCAAAGTGCTTTTAATTTTAGATAAATAAACAATTTTTAACCAAACCAATAAACTTTACGACCATGGAAAATCAAATCTCCGAACTACAAGAACAACCAAAAGCCGCGCCCACATTTTGGGAATCCAACAAATTTGTCTTTAAAGGTTTTTTTATAGGATTGCTTATTTTGTTGATGTTGATTCCTTCTTTTTTTGTACAAAATTTAGTGCACGAAAGAGCCAGCAGAAAAGAGGAAGTGATTGCCGAAATCAGTGAAAAATGGGGAAATGCACAGACTGTATTTGGTCCTTTTCTGGTGATTCCCTATTTGAAAACAGTGGCGGTGGCGGACAACAAAACGAAGGAAGTCAAGTCCTTGATTTATTATCTACCCGAAAACCTGAAAGTCAATGGCAATGTGCAGCCGGAAGACCGACACAGAAGCATCTACGATGTGACGCTATATAGAACGTCTGTCCAGATCGCTGGCCATTTTGATCCCAATACGCTTGCCAATATCGGTATTGAACCACAAAAAATATTGTGGAACGAAGCGTACGTACAGCTTGGACTTTCGGATATTAAAGGACTGGAAAAACAAATTTCCGTTCATTGGGACAAGGATGTGCAGGGCAGTTTTGATGTGATCAATGAGGAGGTCGTAGCAAAAAGTGATGCTGAAACGGTTTCGGATGTGGCGAGTGCAAGTTCGGACAATAGAGATTATACGAATCTTCGCTTCCCGATTGTTTACGATCCTAGCAAAAAGCACGATTTTGAAATTGAATTGTATGCGAAAGGTTCTGGTGGGTTATATTTTACGCCGACGGGCAACCAAACGGATGTGGTGCTGCATTCCACCTGGCGGTCACCGGCTTTTGACGGTAATTATTTGCCTAGTAATAGTTCGGCTAACGAAAATGGATTTACGGCAAACTGGAGTATTCCGAAAGCATCGCGTCCTTATGCGCAAGTCAGTGTGGGCGCGGCTCCCAAATTAAGTGCATCCTCTTTCGGCGTCAAACTATTGCAACTGAATGACAACTATGCAAAAAATGAGCGTTCCGTCAAATATGCGATTTTGTTCGTGACGTTGACATTTGCCATTTTCTTTTTGATGGAAATCCTACAGAAAAGATCGATTCACCCATTGCAATATATATTGGTCGGATTGGCATTGATATTATTTTACGTATTGCTGCTGTCTATTTCGGAATATGCTGGATTTAACAAAGCGTATGCTGTTGCCGCGGTTGCTATTGTCGGGCTGATCGGTTTTTATGCAGGAGCAATATTGCGTTCCAGACGGGCAGGTGTGAGTTTCGGTTTGGGTTTGAGTGGCTTGTATGCCTATATTTTCTTTTTGATCCAATTGGAAGACTATGCTTTGTTGTTCGGAAGTATTGGTTTGTTTATCGTATTGGCGTTGATTATGTACTATACGAGGAAAATCAATTGGAATAGTCGTGTTCAATAATTGCGGATCGAACCACAACGGCACTTCGTCAGGGCGATGCACAACGTTGTGGTTTTTTGAATAAATATTCTTTATGCGGTATAAACTATTGAAACAGCTGAAAACGGAATTGCTTTATTGTTGCTTGTTTGGATTGTTGGTGTTTGCGCGGGATATATTGCAATGGAAAAAACATATTGGGAAAAAGATTTTTCCGAAAAGCGATTAGCCTTTTGGCAGTTTCCCTGAAAAAACACCATACAGCAATATGGCGGCAAACACGACCATTATCAAACCGGAAAGTCGATTGATGATATGCACGTTGTGCGGTGTCAGTCGGTTGCGGATTTTTCCGGAAAGGAAAACCTTCAATATGTCGAAAGCCAATACAAATGCCAGGCAAACGGCAAATGCGGTGAACCGGTAACGCAACGGGTGATCCGACGCCTGGCTTGTCGTCATCAAGGTCGCCGAGGCGGCAAACCAAAAAATGAAAACGCCGGGGTTCAATATGTTCATGAAATAACCGCTGAAAAAGGAAGAAACGAGCGCGCTGCTCGTCTGTTTGTTTTCCACCTTGGTCATTTCCTGCGCGGTAAGCGCCTTTTTGAAAAAAAGGTTGTATATGCCGATCGCAACCAGAAAAATGCTGCCGACGACACCGATTATTTTTTCGTGTGCCATCGCCGAGTTGAAAAGGCTGGAAAAAAAATTGCAGATGACCACGACGGTGACGTCGCTCAACGATACGCCCAATACGAAAAACAGCCCGTTTTTGTGTCCATTGATGACACTCTGCCGAATGATTGCAAAGATGATTGGACCTACCGAAATGCTCAGGATCAACCCCATCGCAAGACCTTTTAAAATGGCTGACAACATTTTATACTTTCTGCTTTTGGTTTTGGGTGGAAAGATAGGGAATTTTAGTTATGAGTTATAAATTATGAGTTATGAGTTGTGAGTGGGTAGTCATGAATTATATGCCATGAATTATGAAGAATTATGAATGCGCAAGTTTTGGTAATGGTTGATATCGTTTCAAAGTAGGGCAGGAAAGTACAAAGGACTTTAATGTGAATAGCCGTGGGTGAAACGGATGGAGTTGTAGCCGTATTGCAGTCCTGAAAGGGGTGAATATTTATTTAGTTTCTTATCAACCCTTTCAGGCGGATAAGATTGCGACTCTTGCTTTTCTGTTTATAACGCATACATTATAATTCATCATTCAAAAACGCGTTCCATTCCTCTTTTATTTTTCCTTTCAATACACGGGGAAATTTGATCTGGCTGCCGACTTTTCCTCTTTTTGCCAAAAAATCAATGAAATAGGAATCGGGAAGAACATCGACGACGACGTCTTTCAAAGTGCTGTTGCGCTCTACGGCGTAATCGTCGTTGAGGTTTTTTAGGTATTGGTCCAGTGTTGCGCGGAATTTTTCTTTGTCAAAATTATCAGAACTGCCAATATACCAATGGTGTGCAAAAAAGCTGCCGTTGGGTTCGCCCACGACCGTATATTCCGAAATGGAAATGTCCATGTCGCGCGCCGTCTGCGTAATCGCCTGATTCATATTGTCTTGCGAAAGATGTTCGCCAACAAGACTGAGAAAATGTTTGATACGGCCCGTGATGATGATCTGTACATCCATTTTGTCTACAATGCGTACGGTATCGCCGATCAAGTATCGCCAAGCACCCGCCGGTGTGCTGATAACTAAAGCGTAGTCAACGTTTTCCTGCGCATCCTTAAATGTTAACGCCTGCGGTTGCCCGATCAATTCGCCGTTCTCGTCAAAGTTTTGGTCGTTGAAAGGAATGAACTCAAAGAAAATGCTACCACTCGTCGCCAGACGCATTGCGTTTGCCAACTGACGGTTTTGGTAGGCGAGAAAACCTTCGCTTGCGAGATAGGTTTCAATATAAGTGACGGGTTTGCCTAATAGTTTTTCGAAACCTTTTTTGTACGGTTCGAACGATACGCCGCCGTGCACGAAAAACTCAAAGTTGGGCCAGATATCGTGGATATTGTTGAGGTTGTAACGTTCGATGATTTTTTCCATGCAGAGCTGCGCCCAGGAGGGAACGCCGACGAGAAATCCAATATCCCATTGCGGTGCTTTTTTGACGATTTCCTCGATTTTTTTGTTCCAGTCCTTTTCCCTGGCGATTTTTTTGCCGGGTTTGTAAAATGGCTGGAACCAGAACGGTGATTTTTTGGTCGTGATGCCGCTCAGGTCGCCTGCGTAGTAGCCGACTCCTTTTTGCAGGTCGGTGCTGCCTGCCAGCGTGAGCCAACCTTTTCCGATGGATTTGTAGTTGACCAAGTGGTAGGTACGCAAACTGAGTAACTGCTTGATCATGATGATCTTGTTGGCTTTCAACAAGTCTTTGGTGATCGGAATATATTTGCTGGCGGCTTCGCTGGTGCCGCTGCTGAGCGCGTAATATTTGATTTTTCCAGGCCAGCAAACGTCGGATTTTCCTTCCAGGGTTTTGTGCCACCACTGGTTGTAAATCTCGTTGTAGGAGGAGAGGGGGACGTTTTTTTGAAAGACCTCGATCAAGTTTTTTTTGTCCATGAGGACTTGGTCAAATTTGTATTGCTGACCCAATTCGGTAAAGCGTGCCTTGCGCAATAGGCGGAACAGCACTTTTTTCTGCTGGCGTACGGACGCTTCTTCGGGCAGCTTCAATGCTTTGACGAGCGACTCCGGTAAATTGATGTCGAATAGTGCCATTATATCAAGTAAAAATTAAAAAGTCAAAAACAAAAAGCATTTGTTTTTGTGATTTCCAATGAGCCTCAATATAATGGTTGATGTATTGACGCTGAATGCGAAAATAGGGGAAATCTATTAATTGGCAATTGACAGTTGACAATGGACAATTGATAGAAATTATTTCGTTTTTTTATTGTTTGGATGTTTGTTTTTGGAGAAAATCCTGATAAGCTAATGCGATGCCGTCATTGAGTTCGGTGTGGTATTTCCAACCGATATTGGTCAATTTTGTAACGTCCATGAGTTTGCGTGGCGTACCGTCGGGTTTGCTCGTATCAAAATCAATATTGCCTTCATAGCCCACGATATTTTTGATCAACAGTGCCAAGTCCCTGATGCTGAGGTCGTGCCCCGTTCCGATATTGACAAATTCCTTTCCGTCATAGCTCTGCATTAGGAAAATACAGGCTTCCGCGAGGTCGTCGGCATACAAAAATTCCCGCAGCGGCACACCCGTTCCCCAAATCGTAACGGTCGCGTCGTTGTTTTCCTTAGCTTCATGAAACCTGCGAATCAGCGCGGGCAATACGTGTGAATTTTTTGGATGGTAGTTGTCGCCGATACCGTATAGATTGGTCGGCATGGCGCTGATGAAATTGCAACCATATTGGTCGCGATACGCTTCGCAAAGTTTGATGCCGGCGATTTTGGCAATGGCATAAGGTTCGTTGGTCGCTTCAAGCGCACCGGTCAACAAATAAGATTCCTGCAATGGCTGCGGTGCCATTTTGGGGTAAATGCAGCTGCTACCCAGAAACAACAGTTTCGTGGTTTGGTGCGTGTACGCGGCGTGGATGATATTGGTCGCGATCATCAGGTTGTCAAACAAAAAATCGGCGCGGTAGGTATTGTTTGCCAAGATGCCGCCGACTTTCGCCGCAGCGAGGAACACGTATTCGGGTTGTTCCTGTTCGAAAAAATCGTTGACTGCCTGCTGGTTCCGAAGGTCGAGTTCGGAAGATCGTTTGCCGATGATATTGATATAGCCCTGCTTTTGGAGCTGGCGTGTGATGGCGCCTCCGACCATACCGTTGTGCCCTGCGACGTATATTTTGCTGGAGTGGTTCATGGGAGTACAAAGGTAGTGGGAATGACTTTAACTATTCTACTCTATTGGTTTGTGTCTATATGAAACACTTTTACTGCCAATTATTTAGGCCATTTTAGATGATATAAAATCTAGTATTTTGCCAGTAAAATTTTCGGTAGAGAATTTACGTGCATGTACTACGATCTTTTCTCTTTCAAAAAGCGCTTCTATCTGTTCAAACTCATGGACTGCATGAGCAATCGCCAATGCAGTCTGATCGTAGAAAAATATACCTGTATGTTTATCAACGACAGTTTCCAACGCACCTCCTTTACCATAGGCTATGACGGGTGTTCCGCAAGCTTGGGCTTCCACAGGCGTTATGCCAAAATCTTCTTCTGCCGCAAAAACAAAGGCTTTGGCTCTTTCCATATAGTCTTTCAATACGGAAAAGGGCTGATAACCTAGAATTTCTACATTCGACCCTTTCAATTTTTGTATTTTGTTCATGTCGGGGCCAGTACCGATGACAATGAGTTTTTTGTCAGGCATATTGCGAAACGCATCAACGATAATGTCTATTTTTTTGTAAGGAACCATTCTAGAGCAGGTAAAGTAAAAATCTTCTTTGGGCCTTGTTGGATTAAAGTCAGAAACTGCAACTGGAGGATATATTGTAGTTGCCTCCCGTCGATATACTTTAAAGATACGTTTTGCAATATAATTACTATTGCTAATGAAATGATCTACTCGGTTGCTACTGGCAACATCCCAAATTCTTAGGTCGTGTAATACATTCTTTACTAATCGACCTTTTGGCCCTTCATTATTTAAGTTAGATTCATTGAGATATTGTTGATAAAGGTCCCACGCATAGCGTACAGGAGAGTGGCAATAGCAGATGTGTGTCTGATTGGCATTGGTCAACACTCCTTTGGCAACACAATAAGAAGACGAAATAATCAAATCATAAGGAGTAAGATCAAAATCTTCCACAACTTTTGAAAATATGGGTAAAAAGTTACGATAGAATTTTTGGGCGAATGGCAGTTTCTGAATAAAAGAAGTTTTTACTTTTTCTTTCGGAATGCCTAGTTTGTTCAAGACTTCTTCGTTGTAGACGATCGTAAATATGTCTGCTTCCGGATATATTTTATAAAGTTCGGCGAAAACTTTCTCGGCTCCTCCGAGTTCTGTGAGCCAGTCTTGTATGAGTGCGATTTTCATCTGTCACTATTTTATTTTTGTGAAATCAATGTAATAACAATTGATTTATGGATTATGTATTGAGAAGTTGTTCTATCGTGTTTATATGACTTGATATCGAGGCTCTCCAAGAAAATTGTTTTATTTGATGGTAGCCCTTTGTAACTAAGGTATCATATTGATCTGGTTCACTCATCAGTCGATGGATGGCATCTGAAATTGATTGGGCATTGAGGGGGTCGATATATAAAACTGCATTGCCACATATTTCAGGCATACATGCAGCGTTAGAACATATCACCGGTGTACCATAACTCATTGATTCTAATGGAGGAAATCCAAAACCTTCATAAAGAGAGGGAAAAACAAATACTTTGGCATGGATATACAGTTGAGCTAACTGTTCGTCTGAAACATAGCCTGTAAATTGCACTCTATCCTTTAGATAGATATTGTCATTGATTATTCCTGCTATTTCAGTATCTCCATTAAGGAAACCTTCTTTTTTTCCGACGATCATGAACTTTAGTGGAGCGGGCGTTAACTGTATCCGCTGTACATAATCAGCAAAACCCAGTAATGCAGATTTGAGGTTTTTGTGCGGTTTTACATTTCCTACATACAACAAATATGGTATTGTTTGCCTAGCGATGATTATTGGCGTAGATACTGATATTTGGTTGATACCATTATGGATAACATCTATTTTTTCTGGATGCTTAAACCGTGTATGTTTCGTGAGTTCGTTTTTAGAAAAATTAGAAACTGTGATTATTTTGTCAGACCTGCTCATCGCGGCACGATATACCACGTCGGCATATAATCTTTCTTTGCGAGACAATTGGTTTTTAAATGCTAGGTGGTAGGCATCATGAATCGTTACTAATCTTTTTGCTGCTCTTATAGGTAATAGCGGAACATTGAAATGTGGCGACCAAAAAAGGTCGCATGGAGGAATCACTTTACGGTAATGCCACTGTTCGGAGATAGAATAGATTTTGTCAGCGAATGGTATTACTTGTACTGTTGGATATCTGATATAATCGTCTAATTCATTGGGATTGCCTAACAATGAGATCGAATATTCTGTTTTTTCTATGATTGATGGCAAAAGGTTTTGCAGGTATCTGCCGATTCCCGATGCCTTGTACATCCTGCAATCAATAACAATATTTTTAAATTGTGGTCCTACCATTTTGAATTATTTATAAAGCAAAGCCCGGTTCTACATTTTTTAGCACGTGACTGTATGCACCTATTGTAATATTATTGTATATGTATTTATGCCCCAAAGTTGGTGAATTATATCCAAAATATACATTGTTATCTAATACGGTTCCTCTTTTTCTCTCGTCTCAATCGCCTATAAGGCACATTATGATATAATACACGATTGTTTCCTATCTTGGCCGTCTTATGTACGATTAGCAAAAACGGGTAGGGTGAGGCAACAAGTCATTATTGCTTCAGGACTATATATGGATCTGGATGGATCCCGCAATGATAGATAGTCTGATTAATAAGCCTTCTGGAAATATTTTTTAAGTCTCATACAATTCTCAATATTTAGGGACATATGAATTGGACATTTGGTCGTATTTCAAGAGACCAAATGTAGATTCATGATTAGGCTTCCAGTTTGCTTTAGCATCCTCATCAAATAGTTCATAGAAGAAAATTGCTTTCACTGAGCTGACCGCGGTGATATTTTCCTTAAAATACTTTAACCATTTTTTCTGTGCGCTAAAAGAGTTTTCAGCAGTTCCATGCAATATGTTGTACTCCGTAATCCAAATAGGCTTAGCATTCGTTTGTGAAGAATATTTATTGATCATTGCATTAAGATTAGAAAAATTTGTATTCTTTTGATATACATGAAGTCCCTGAATATCATATTCTATATTCTGGAAACTAAGGTTGTTCATAAAATCTGAAGATAAATTTGTCACATCTATAATACTTTTTCCATTGACATTTGCAGCTTTGATTCCATCGACAATCCCCTTTAGTAGGGTGTATACATTATTGCTATAATTTATGTTTTGTTTATTCATTAAGAATAAATCCATTTCATTGCCGATTTCAAAATGATCAATTTTGTTTTTGTAATATAATGCCATATTCTTACCCATAAGAAAGGCCGTACTGTATGAAATGTTATTTTTAGCTAAGCTATTCAAGTATATACAAGGTAACAAACCAATGTTGTATTTTTTGGACAGTAATATCATAGAGTCTATTCTTGAGTTAGGTCCTAGTATCTGACCATTGTAGCCTATTTCAACATCGAATCGATAAAAGGTTATCCCCAAGCTATATAATAATTTGAATTGATTATTAAAAGATATTTTTTGATAATAATCTTTGGATGTTAAAGGATGTCCATTTATTCCGTTTATTAATGTCATGTCTTTAAACTCCTGTTTGAAGGATGATTGAGCATACCCAATAATATGACAGACTATGAGCAACACTATATACAAAATACTTTTCATGTTGATGTTTTTTTAAGAATTAACTGATTTTTGAATATGCTAGATAATATTAATGCAAAAGATGCAGAAATGCCAAACATATATGTGTTAGCTAACGATTGGTTACAGATGATGTAAATACCTAACAATCCAAATAATAGATAAGCGAACAACATTTGTTTTTTTATGTAGAAAAATAGGCCATTGAAAAATAGATAGATGATCCATCCATAATAAAAGAATAAGGATACTATGCCATATGCCCTGTATAAAAAGTTTTTTTCGTCTTCTATTAATCCACTAACAGAAATAGGGCCTCCCAATGTTTTGGATAGTGCATCTTTTTTTATGGAGAATGCCATCTTTTCTTGGTAATTGCGTATTTCCTCTGATGGGTCACTATTCATCTTATCTGAATTGCCTGTTATTTTTCCTATTCCGTAATCAATCTTCAATCTTAAAAGCTGGCCAAAATTACCCTCTGCATTGTTGTAAAAATATATACAAGTTATAGAGAATATTGCAATAAGAGATAATATTATGATGGACTTGAAAGAAAATATCCCTTTTGTGTTGATTGTCTGAATTATATATAGTAATAAAACAAATACTAACGATAAATATGCAGATAACGTTACATTTGTGATGATTCCAATTATTAATAATGTACTAATTGCTTTAGTGGTTGTAGGGCGAAATAAATTTTTAATAAATAAGTTCGCTAATAGAGCAATTACTAATATCTGTGCGTCTGCCGTTGGGTAGCCAACAGATATACGACCATACCATGGTTTGGCAATTATACTGATTGGAAGGAAAAAATAAAATAGATAATTTACGATTACATACCAAACAGAATATTTAATAAAATAGCGCAGGAGATATGAATATTTTTTTTGCGTTAATTCTTCGAATTTTAAAAGGATAAAAATAAGAAAAAACGACTCAATTGTTTTGAAATGCAAGGCAAAGCCTTTAGCCATTTCTCGGTTTATTGATAGAAATTTTGGGTCGTAATCATTAAACAAAATAACAATCGTTTCAAAAAGGAGGTACAATATTAATGGCCCATTTGTGATAAGTAGCTCTTTCTTGTTTATTTTCAATCTTTCGTACAGTATACCGATTAAAAGTATGATCGTACTGATTTCTTTAAGAATGGTAAAAGGACCTCCAAACACAAGTTTGGTTCTTATTCCATCGAATATCCCAATGAAAATGATTATTTTATAAAACAATAAGTAAAAGTCTCCTCTTTTAATCTTTAACTGCATTGCCAATCATTTATGATTTGTGTATATACCTCATTATATTCCATTGCAATACGATTTTCATCTAAAAAGGTATTAACAGATGTTCTTGCATTTTCTTTGAGTATATATATAAGATCTTTATTCTCTATAATTTGTGTCATTTTCTCTTTAAGGCTTTGACGGTCACCATTGCGGAAGGTATATCCGTTGATGTTGTTTTTAACAATCTCTTTCAATCCTCCCGTTTCCGATGCAATGATGGGGACATTATTGGCACATGCCTCCACTGCAACCATGCCTAGGGGTTCTTCCCATTGTGAAGGGATAACAAGTATGTCTATTTTTGCATAAAATTCTTGCGAATTGACAAATCCTAAAAGTTGAATTCTTGGGTCGGTTACTACCATGTTTTGTATTTTGCCCATATATTCGATTTGGCCTTTTCCGCCAATCAACAGTTTGATATGCTTGTCTTTGATTTCCTTGAAAGTGTTTATTAGTAATTCGATTCCTTTGGCCTCGGTAATAGTACCCAGAAATCCAAATGTAAGTTCGTTTGTGCAGGTCGTGTTTATTTCACGTTGGGGAACTGTCCGTATGTTGTATATGACTTTATTCGTTCGGCTGTTGGGGAAAAATCCGAATGACAATAGTTTGTTTAATATATAGGAGCTGATGCCTATTACACCATCTACATATTTGCTTTCTTTTTTGTGAGGTAGTCTTAATGTTGCACATAGTGGACACTGCTGCTTGCAAGTCTGTTCGTTTTTGAACATGTTGCTGTTAGGACATAGTAGGTATAAATCGTGTAACACTTGTACGATGGGAACATTGTTTTTCTTTATTTGCTTCCATATCGATACAGACCAACAGGACATATTGTGGCAAGACACAATGTCGGGATGCTCAGCGCTTAGGACTTCTTGTACGATATGTCTCATTGGTGTATTATAGACATCCTTGATATGCCATAGCAACCTAGATATTTTGCCGGGCCTGTTTTCCGTTAATGGCCAGTAATTATTTTTGATTGCAGCTCTATACACTTTTACACCATTTATATCTTCCATTTCCATTGATCCTAGTGCTTTGGTGGCCAATACAACAACCTCATGGCCTAGCCTAAGCATCTGTTCCGCTATTAGCTGTACGGAGAGTTCTGCGCCACCACCCACATTAGGAGGATAAAAACTGTTGATGTAAAGGATTTTCATCTTTGATTATTTCTGGTTGTTGGCTCTATGGTTAATAATGGTGTTTTGTTTGTGCATACAAGCTCTATACAATTGTATATTTTTCCGTATTTCGCGAAGACTGCAGTGCAGTAACGCTTTGGTCATTTGCCTCCATGCTATTTGTTTTGCCGTTCTAAATGCATCCTGTTCCGTATCGTTGATGTTCATTGCCGCTGCTAACATTTCTGCATACTTTACTTTTAACCGTCCTTCCATGTTTACCTTCCGATAATGTCGGTCGTGATAGACTTGTAACTGAGTCAATACACCAATTTTCCAGTTATGGAATCTGACTCTGTTGCATAAATCGTTATCCTCTCCATAATGGACGAAGATATCGTCAAACATTCCCACTTTCTGGATAGCAGTCACGGGAATAAACCAAAATGCCGCCATGACAAATGTCATGTCTTGAATCTCGTTACTTTTGTTTAAACCATGTTCGATGGCCCGTTGATAATTGTATGCAAAGTTTTTGTCCATTTCCGTCCCATCGCCATTCATATGGATAGGGGATAGGATGCCATATTCTGGATGACATTCCGCATATTTCAAACAACTGCTTATTGTGTTTCTTTCTATGTATAAATCTTGATTGACCAATGCAATATATGCGGCATTTTGTTCCAGTGCATACTTAATGCCAATATTGTTTGCCTTTCCAAACCCAAGATTGTTGCCTGTTTGGATAACGTGTATTTTATTTAGGGGATATTCTTTTATGATGTCCAACGTTTCATCGGTGGATCCATTGTCTATAATTACCAATTGCACTGGCATATCAGAAGCTAAGGCCGCCGCTAGGCATTCGCGCAACCATTTGGAGCCGTTGTAGGTAACGATGATGATATAGACAGGTGATGGCATATTACAATGAGATTATCGATTCTTAAAATCAGCTTTGAATGATGTAATGGCATCTTTATAATAGCTTATTTTTAAGATATTGGAATCGATTAATTGAAAATTCTTTTTTCTTAAATGGTAAAACTGTGAACATGAAACGATTGCCTCGGAGAGTGTCCATATTATGGATGTGCCAATTGCGCCCAATTTAGGAACAAGGATGACCGTCAATATTAGACTGATGATGGCAACGACAATCTGTATCCGTACAAATACCTTGTCCATGCCCATAGTGAGCATTGCGTTGACACCAAACATGTATCCATAATATACAAAAAAAAGCCCAATGTTCAATATAAGAAATATAGGTACACTTTCCTTAAATTTTTCTCCATAAAGGATCTTGATAACTGTGGGTCCTGTGATTTCCACTACTATAAACATTACAAGGGTGAATATTATAAATAGTGGCAAATACTTTTTAAGAAGGGCGATTCCCTTGTCATGGCTTTCATTGAAAGCTTTTACGGTAATAGGAAACAACGCCTGACTAATGGGCATCATGATCACACTCCGCAATATATCTATCAGTTTTTGTGCCGATGTGTAATATGCAACCTCATTCATGGGAAGGTAATATCCCAAAATCATAACACCTGTAGTAGAGTATATTGCCGTAATTACACTGGAAAAGAACAGTACCCTGTTAGTCCAAAGGGTATGCCATATCTCAGCAAAACTGACCCGGTAAAGACGTAAGTGATATCGTTTGATTGACCAGACAAATGATGTAATGGCAATCATGAGGGCAATTCCATTGATGATAAATGCATACCGCAAATAATCGCCTTCTTTTCGGACGCAAAAGACAACAAATGTCGTAACTACGATCCGAGGAATGAAGTTGAGGAGTGCTACAAATTTCAAATCTTGCTTGGCTTGGAATAGCCAATACTGGGAAAAAAGTGCTCCTACACAAGAGAGATAGGAGTACCAAGCAAGTGTGTCTTGTTTGAGAATAGGCTTATAAACGTGTATACTACATGTGAATGTAATGGTCGATAAAAGAAAAAGCAATACTTGTGCATTAAATACACAGGAAAATACCTTGTTGACCCACTCATCGTTAGTTGGAGCCTTCGCAACGCTACGTGTTCCGGTTACATTAAAACTATAAGCCACCAATAAGGAAAAATAGCTCACGAAAGATGACATATAATTAATCATACCTATCTTATTGGGACCAAGAGCTCTTGCTACGATAGGTATCGTAATGATTGGAAACAAATAATTAGCGATGTTGACCACCCCCAATGATGCAATATTTCCGAAAAACTTATTTTTTAATATTTTTTTGAGCATCTATTCCCTAATCTATATATGTAATTGTGAATTGTGTTTTTAATATTTAATATATACTGTTTTAACTTTCTTTCCAGTAACGATATAAAGTTAAAATATTCTCGATATATCGTTGAATCCAGATAATCTCGGAGGGTGGAGTTAACAAATGCTAAATATAATGGAAACTCGTCTATTTTATTTCTTTCGTTGACCTTTGTGGTTTGATTAACATGAACCCTAAAGTTGACTAAAGCCTTATTAATAAGAGCAAAGTCATATTTCAATAAAGCACGGTACCAAAATTCATAATCAAGAAACTGTTTAATATTCTCATCGTATTTTCCTATTGAGTCGTATACCGATTTGTGTATAAGCCCTACAATGGGTTCGCCTATTTTATTGTAGGGCTTATCCAAAAAGCGCTTATTGGAAAAAATAGACTTGGTGATAATTGAGTAACCATTGAGAGCTTGCAATGGTTGCAACTGTGTCTGCAAATCCCCGTATATAGAAAGCCATTCTTCAATTGATTTATTGTATTTATAATGTTTGTCAATAATAATTTTCCTTTTACAAATAGCAATTTTGGTATTGGTCTCCATTAAACATCGTAACATATATTCCAAACATGTATCTTCCATGAGATCATCTTGGAAGATAAATTTGATATAGTCACCATTTGCATTAGCTAAACAATTATTCCAGTTTGCTCCAATACCTGACGGTGTATGATGGAAGATATTTACGGGGAATTCAACCTCTTTTTTAAACTTCTCAATAATTTGTAGTGTATTATCTTTTGAATTATCATCAGATATGATTAATTCAATGTTCCTATATGTTTGCTGTTTTATAGACTGAAGCGTTTGCTCGATAAATGCTTCACCATTGTATGTAGGAATACATATTGAAATTAAATTCATATATAAAATTAAGAATTGTACGCTTAAGAAAGTCGACTGCTTTTTTACTCTTTTTACTTTGCCCTAGCTCCCAATACTATACACCTTAAATCCAATCTTGCTCAATTTTTCCTTATCCAAAATTCTTCTGCCATCAAACACAAACGCGGGTTTCAGCATATTGTCGTATATCTTTTGCCAGTCGTAATCTTTGAACTCGTCCCATTCCGTCATGACAGCGACCGCATGAGCACCTTTGCAGGTTTCGTAAGGATCCTGGTAGATGGCTGCATATTTTTGGTTGTCTTCTGATGATCTAGACTGTAAATAGTCCAAGTCGGCATAGACTTGCTTTGCCGGAACTTTAGGATCGTAGACCGCGACGTGTGCCTGCTCGTGGATCAATGTGTCCGCAACATAGATTGCCGGACTTTCACGCGTATCGTTGGTATCTTTTTTAAATGCCCAGCCGAGGAATGCGATTTTTTTGCCGGATACGGTATTGTACAAGGTCTTGACAATGTTGAGCGCGAACCTGTTTTTTTGATGGTCGTTCAATATAATGACCTGTTCCCAATAGTCCGCCACCTGCGTCAAGCCCAAAGAGCGAGCAATATAGACGAGGTTGAGAATGTCTTTTTGAAAGCAGGAACCGCCAAATCCGACGGAAGCTTTCAAGAATTTACTGCCCAAGCGGGAGTCAGCTCCGATGGCTTTCGCGATTTCGTTGATGTCCGCGCCAGTATGTTCGCATACTTCCGAGAATGCGTTGATGGACGATATGCGTTGCGCCAAGAAGGCGTTTGCTGCCAACTTCGACAATTCAGAAGACCAAACGTTGGTGGTCAATATATTTTGTTCGGAAACCCAGTTTTTGTAGACGTCGACCAATGCTTGAATGGCTTCTTTACCCGATTCTGTCGTGTAGTCACCGCCGATCAATACTCTGTCCGGACGGTGCAGGTCTTCGACAGCCGTACCTTCCGCCAAAAACTCCGGGTTAGATAAGATGTCAAAGTGAACTCCGTGGCCGAGGTTATCGAAGATACTTTTCAACGCAGATGCCGTACGTACTGGCAAGGTCGATTTTTCGATGATGATTTTGCGGCTTTTGGCTACAGATGCAATCTGGCGCGCGCAAAGCTCAATATATTTCAGGTCGGCTGCCTGACCTTTACCGATACCGTAATTTTTGGTAGGGGTGTTGACGGAGATAAAAATCGCATCTGCTTCGTTGATGGCTTTGTCTACTTCCGTAGAGAAAAACAGGTTGTGCCCTCTTGCTTCGCGAACAACATCTTCCAAGCCTGGTTCATAAACAGGAAGGGAAAAGTCTTCGGAATTCCAAGCGTCGATTCTACTTTGGTTCAAGTCCACGACGGTAACCTGGATATGAGGACATTTTTGAGCAATGACGGACATGGTTGGTCCGCCTACGTAGCCTGCGCCAATACAGCAAATTTTATTGATTTTCATCTATTGATTTTCTAGGTTTAATTGTCTAATGTTTGATATTCTTTTTGGGGAAAACTGTGTTTATTTTCTGAGCCGATCTTTGATACGTTGAAACAGATTAGGTTTCGTATCATGACCATAGCCATACCCATAGCCGTACCCGTATCCATACCCATAACGACCTGATGCTTTTTCCTTGATGTCATTCAATACTATGTAGACATCGTTTTTCTTGCTTTTTTTCTTGAATTCGTTGACTAGTCCCAACTGCTTTTTGTAGGTATAGTTTTCCCTTGTTATGTACAAAAAGGAATCTGCATATTTCGCCAAAAGCAAGGAATCGCTTACTAAGCCAAATGGCGGTGCATCCAATATGATGATGTCATATTGGGTCTGCAAATAGGTAATCAATTCTTTCGCTCGTTTGCTTTGCAACAGTTCGGTTGGGTTAGGCGGTATTGGACCAGACAGAATTACGTCGAAGTTTCTGTCCTCCGTATTGGTGATGATTTCGGCTGGACTTATCTGTGAGATCAGGAAATTACTGATACCTCCCTTGCTGGAAGTAATCTGCAAATATTCTCCCAGTTTAGGTTTTCTAAGATCCAAGTCTATGATTACGGTGCGTTTGCCCAAGGAGGCAAATGCTCTAGCCAAATTTAAGGAAATATAGGATTTGCCCTCGCCACTCATGCTGGACGTAAAGAGTATTGTATTGGATTTACCGTCGTCCATACCCAAGGTGAATTGGACATTGGCACGTAGGGTTCTGAACTGTTCCGCCAACACGGAACGGCTTTCCTGAATAAAGTCAATCGGATGTGGGTTGTCAACATGTACTATGCCGCCGAGTAAAGATCCTGAACCTGCGTCTTCAATATCTTTTTCGGAAGATATTTTATTGTCCAATAGGTTTTTTAAGAACAAAAATCCATAAGGAATAATTAACCCCAATAATAAGCACGCTGCCATAATAATGGTCTTCTTGGGCTTAAATGGTTGCGTCTCTGACGATGGTGAATCGATTACACGTGCGTTGGCAATATTGGATGACTTGGTAATTGCCATTTCTTCCCTACGTTGCAACAGGTAGAGGTATAAGGTTTGTTTGATCTGCTGGTTGCGAGACAAGCCAATAAACTCCCTTTCCTTTTCGGGGGTATTGTGTATAAAGTCTTCAATCTTGCTGTTTTGCTGTGCCGCAGAATTCCTGCCGATGGACAGGGCTTGTTTCATATTGCGGAGATTACCAACTAAGTCTTGTTTCGCCGATGTAATTTGACGGGAAAGATCTATCATACCTGGGTTGGTTTCCGTATTGTTGATGGATAAACGTTCTCGCTGTAAGAGGAGGGTGTTGTATTTTTCCAACAACGCTTCGAAAGTTGGGTCTGGAGAGGTAACCAAAGAGGGAACTGGGCGATGCTCGTTCTGTGTATTTTGTACATAATCGAGCATGGTATTGACGACAGTCAACTGTACTTGTGCCTGATTGTACTGCTTTTCAAAATCGGAGCTACTAGAAATAACGGCTTGCGCCTGCGATTGGAGATCTGCAATATTGTTTCTCTTTTTATAGTCCGCCAATCCTTTTTCTGCATCGGAGAGCTCGCCGTTCACTAAGCCGAGACGACCGTTTATGAATGCGATGGTGCTGTCTGCGTAAGCGTTTTTTTGGTCTTTGTTTGACTTGATATATTCTTTGATTAAGGTGTCCAGTACGTTTTCTCCTTTTGTTGGAATTGCCGTTGGTAGGGTAAGATTGATGGCGCTTACCTGCTTATTAGGTATTTCGGCATTCAGATTTTCGAGGAGATTTTGGACGGTTGATTTGATGGCGTTGATATTAAATAAGTATTCTTCGCCTTGTTGTGGTTGATTGGCGGTAGGGCTTAATGTGAACTTGCCTTTCGTCAGTGGAATGCTATCGCCCCATTTAGCGGTGAATACGGAGTCCGTGGAGTCTTTGATGGTGCGCGTTAGCTGAATGTTGGTATTGTTGGGAAATGTTACTTTATAGGACTGTAGGCTAGATACATCAGCTCCGTCAGATAGATTGACGGTGAATGTTTTGTTGTTGTACATTTCCTTTTTACCTAAAAGGACACTTTGATAATACGATACATTTAGATCCATGTCATGGACCACTTGACGCATTAGGTCTCTTGTCTGTAAAATCAGTAGTTCATTGTCTACTGAACTTTTAACATTCAACAGGCTACTTAGATCTCCGAAGGAACTGCTTCCACTTGATCCACCAGCACCTAACATGCCGGACATGCCTCCTTTTTGATCATCATCTACCATCAAGGTGGCGTTCACATTGTATTGAGGTTCCGTGTGTTTGATATATAGAATACCAAGTGTCAGCATTATAACAACACCGATTACAAACCATTTCCAATGGTCAATGACATCAGAAATGATTTTTTCAAAATCAATGGATCCTTCCTGGTCGGGGCTGTTAGACGTGTTGCTATTGTTAAAAAGAGATTCTGACATAAAATCCTATAAAATGTAGATGAAATTAGATATGGGAAGATGGTAGTTCCTATTTGTTACTGTCAATTTTGGTCCAAAGCAATATCAGCATAGTTACAATGGATACACCAAGTCCGACTTTCGTATATACGGGGCTATTCAAACTTTGTATTTTGGCCTTGTTGGGTTCGACATATATAATATCTCTTTGTTTAAGGAAAAAGTATGGCTGTTGCACGATATCTTTAGAGTCGAGGCTAAAGCGGCGCATCGTCATGGTTCCGGCTGAGTCGCGCATCAATATCAAATTGTTCCTTTTGCCATAGATGGTGAGGTCGCCCGCCATCAACAAGGCGTCCAAAATTGTATTTTTTTCGTTGCCCATCACGTAATAACCTGGGCGGTTAACCTCTCCTAACACGCCGATTTTCATATTGACAAAACGGACGTTGACAACGGCGTTTTTGTAAAGAGTATTTGCTTTTTCCTGCAAAAGACCTCTGGCTTCTTCAGTAGTAAGGCCCTGGAGGGTTATTTTACCTAATACAGGCAGGTTTACTTGTCCTTCACTGTTAACTAAAAAGCCTGATCCATCTGATCCAATCGGTACTTGTCCGCCTGCAATAGGAAATTGCCCGCTTGTCGATGATGGGGGCGCAACTACGCTACTCATTTGATTGAGAACACTTTGTGCCAAAGGATCCGTTGTCTGTAACGTAATATTTAAGATGTCGTCTGGTTGAATTTTCAGTTGATTTCTCTGCGCATAAGCAATGTTGGTCACGGTGGAGTCAGATACATCCCCAAAATAAGGGGTCTCTTTCATAAACTGTTTTTCCGAACAGGAAGCCAAGCCTAGCCCTAGGAACAAACCACAGAATAGAAGACGCCTACTTTGCTTTGATCGCATAAAATATCAGAAATTTTTAATTAAAGAAACGTTATAATGTGTCCTTATTGTCTTTAGGAGAATAAGGAAGACCCAATTATAATGCCAATATACCTAAATAAAGAAGTGAACTTGGCATAAGTGCAAAGTTAAATAAATAAAGATTGATAGACTAATTATCGTCAAACTTTACAAGATGGTATTATTGCGCGTCTCTTTAATAAAAAATCTGCTGTTATATTATGTGTGTCTTAAAATGTAGTGCCGGTGTTATCCAGCTAGTTGCTCCCACTGCGTTTTTACCTCTTTTTTGAAAAGTTCCACATCAAAACGAACCATTTCCTCGACGAGTTGATCGAGCGTATATTCTGGTTGCCAACCTAAAAGGTTGCGTGCTTTGGATGCGTCACCGATCAACAGTTCTACTTCCGTGGGACGGAAATAGGCTGGGTCGACCGCCACGACTTCTTTTCCGATGGGAAGGTTGACGTCGGGATTGTCACAAGCCTGTACAGAAGCACGTTCTGCCACGCCTTCTCCTTCAAAATGCAACGTGATGCCTACTTGTAGGAATGCTTTGCGGACAAATTCCCGCACCCTCGTTGTTGTACCTGTCGCAATCACAAAATCGGCAGGCTGTTCTTGTTGCAACATCAACCACATGGCACGGACATAGTCTTTGGCGTGTCCCCAGTCGCGCTGCGCATCGAGGTTGCCCAAATATAGTTTGTCTTGTTTGCCCAAGGCGATGGCGGCGACGGCTCTCGTAATTTTTCGGGTAACGAAAGTTTCGCCTCTTAACGGACTTTCGTGGTTAAACAAGATTCCGTTGCAGGCATACAGTTGATATGCTTCTCTGTAGTTGACCGTGATCCAATAGCCATATAGCTTGGCAACAGCATAAGGGCTTCTTGGGTAAAAAGGGGTTGTTTCTTTTTGTGGTACTTCCTGCACTTCACCGTATAGTTCGGATGTCGAAGCTTGATAAAAACGTGTTTTCTTTTCCAGCCCCAATATGCGGATGGCTTCCAAAATACGCAATACGCCCGTACCGTCGGCACTAGCTGTATATTCCGGCGTGTCAAAGCTCACTTTGACGTGGCTCATCGCCGCAAGATTATAAATTTCGTCCGGTTTTGTTTCTTGGATAATTCTGATGATGTTAGAACTGTCCGTCATGTCTCCATAATGCAGTTTGAACTTTACATTTGTGCAGTGTGGATCCTGGTAAAGATGATCGATTCTTTCTGTGTTGAAAAGGGATGATCTCCGTTTCAGCCCATGTACAAAGTAGCCTTTTGACAATAAAAATTCTGCTAGATAGGCTCCGTCCTGTCCGTTTACACCCGTAATTAATGCGACTTTGTCGGCTTTCATGATCATTTCTTAAATATGCTTCTGTTATTAACGTACCATTTGCCTTTTTTAATATATCTGAATAATTTTTCTTTTTATTTTTTTAAGATGATAGACAATTTTTTGAAACCAAAAATACTAAAATATTTAGTATTTTTGGTTCATGATTTCAGACGAATACAAGAAAGGCCGCGGCGCACAATACAATACGCATAACCGCTTTTCCAAAAATACGGTCGTGCAGGAACATGTAGAAGGCATCGATGATTGGGAAGAGGAAAATGCGAAGACGCAATTCATTCCTGTCATGGCTAAAACTATTGTCAACAAGGTGGAAAGCCCCGATGTGGCAATGATGTACAGCATGAATCCTTACCAGGGATGCGAACATGGTTGTATCTATTGTTACGCGCGCAACTCGTTTGAATATTGGGGTTACAGTGCGGGATTGGATTTTGAACAGAAAATTCTGTACAAACCCAATGCTCCCGAACTGCTCCGAAAATTTCTGATGCATCCCAAATGGGAACCTGTTCCGATTTCGCTGAGCGGCAATACGGACTGCTACCAGCCTGCCGAAAAGAAATTCCGGTTGACGCGGCAGCTATTGGAAGTCTGCAACGAATTTAATCAACCGGTCGGGATGATTACCAAAAATGCGTTGGTATTGAGGGATTTGGACCTTTTGAAAGAAATGGGTGAAAAACAATTGATTTCCATATTGGTTTCGGTGACGAGCTTGGACGAAAATCTTCGTCGGAAAATGGAGCCGCGAACGGCAACTGGTCTGCAACGCATTAAAGTGATCGAATCGTTAAGTAAGGCGGGCATCCGCGCTGGGGTCATGTTGGGGCCGATGATCCCCGGTCTGAACGAGCATGAAATGCAGTCCATCATCCAAAAAGCGACTGACGCGGGTGCCGTTTTTTCGGCATATACGTTTATCCGTCTGAACGGTGCGATCAAGGATTTGTTCCATGATTGGCTGTACAAAAACTTTCCGGATCGGGGCGACAAGGTTTGGCATTTGATCCAGTCCGGTCACGGCGGCACGGTCAACGATAGTCGTTATGGTGTTCGGATGAGGGGAGAGGGCGCTATTGCGGAATTGGTTCGCCAGCAATACAAAAAATACACGGCGCTCTATGGGCTCAATATGGAAAGATGGGATTTGGACGCGTCGCAGTTCAGAAGGCCAGGAAGTCAAATGAGCCTTTTTTAAAGGAGTGGTGAGCGATGAGTTGAGGGTATGATGTCTTCTTCTATTTAAAATTGGAAAAAGCCCGAAATGCTTCAATATCAATCCCGTATGTGTAGAATATGGGCGACAATATTTAAATATGAAATGGCAACATGCCTCCCTTCTCCCGCGGGAGAAGGGTCGAGGATGAGGTGTATTCACCCATAAATCGCCACCAATTCTTCGCCGTCGCTTTTTTTGTAGGCGCGGTACATGCCGGCAGAATTTAAACTTAGGTAAGGCGTTCCGTTGTGGTCGACACCGATCATGCCGCCTTGTCCGTCGATTTTTACCAGTTTGTCTTTGATAACGCAGTCCATAGCTTCTTCAATTGTGAGTCCTTTGTATTCCATCAGGCAGCTAACATCATGTGCCGCAACGACTTGTATGAATTTTTCGCCGTGTCCGGTACAGCTGATCGCGCATGTTTGGTTGTTGGCATAAGTACCGCAGCCAATCAATGGACTGTCGCCAATGCGACCGTATTTTTTGTTGGTCATGCCGCCTGTAGAAGTTGCCGCGGCAAGATTTCCTTCTTGGTCAAATGCGACTGCGCCGACTGTTCCAAATTTTTTGTCACGCATCAGCTCCTCAATACGTGTATTGGTGTGGTCGAGCGAATACGAATCCGAATCGCGCAGCGCTTTCCATTGGTCGTATCTGAACTGTGAGAAAAAATATTCGTCGGGTTCGAGCTTGATGCCTTGTTTGATAGCGAAGTCGGATGCTCCTTTTCCGCTGAGAAAAACGTGGTTGCTGGAAGTCATCACTTCCATGGCGAGCTCTATTGGGTTGCGTACATTGCGTACGCCGGCAATCGCGCCTGCATTGAGATTGCTGCCGTCCATAATCGCGGCATCCATTTCCTGATAACCTCTTTTGGTGAAAACCGAACCTTTTCCGGCATTGAAAAGCACATTGTCTTCCATCGTGACGATGGCAGCCTTGACGGCGTTGATGGCTTTTCCGCCTTGATGCAAAACGCCGTAGCCGGCATTAAGGGCTTCTTGTAAGGCTTCGGTGTAAGCAGCTTCCAATTCAGGAGTCATGTCTTCTTTCAATATCGTTCCGGCACCCCCGTGAATAGCAATTGTATATTTTTTATGTGACATTTTTTGAGCGTGGATTGCGCTCAAAATTAGTTAAATATTAAAAAAAGTGTTTTATTGTAATTGTAAATTAGTTTTTGTTTAAAATATATTTAATTTTGTTGAAATAAATCTATGGTTGATGGAAGTTGATTATGCAGATTTTCAACGTTTTAGGACAATAGCGAAACGCATTCTGCCAATAAAAGTTCCGGTTTGATAGCTGCTGTTCCCAATTCTTCGCAGACCAAACCGCCGGCAAGGTTTGCCATGGAGGCGGCAAGCTGCATGTCTTTCGTCAACGCAAATACGACCGAAGCAACTGCAATGACGGTATCGCCTGCTCCGCTTACGTCGGCAATATTTCGTAAAAATGCCTTTTGTCTAAAAAAGTCCTGCTCGTTCTGGAAAAAGATTCCGTTTTCCGAAAGCGTAATCAGCGATGTGCGGTGTTGCAGTTTTTCCTGCAAAAGTCGGTGGATGGTGCGGAGGTTTTCGTCCGAAACGCCTGCATCTGAATGGTGCAGCGCTTCGGTTACTTCTTTCATATTGGGTTTGAAAATGTCGACGCCTTCATAACAGAAAAAGTTTTTGCTTTTGGGGTCGACGGCAACGAGGATATTGTTTTCCTTGCATATTTGGATGATGGAGCGAATGACGTTCGGCGTCAATACGCCTTTGTTGTAATCTTCCAATATCGCGATGGACGGTTTTTCGACGGCGACGTATTTCCGGAAAGACGCGATGAGTTTTTCTTCCGTTTCGGGCGAAAGGTATTTTGTTTCTTCGTAATCGATGCGCATCATCTGTTGGCTGCGTCCCATGATGCGGATTTTGTTGGTCGTAGGACGGTTTTCGTCGCGGATGATATAAGAAGTGTCGATCTTGTTGTCTTCCAATAAGTTGGACAAAATATCCGCGTCGTCGTCTTTGCCGATGACGGAAAAAACGGTCGTTGGCGCTAATAGCGCTTCTGTATTGAGCGCCACGTTTGCCGCTCCGCCCACACGAAACTCTTTTCTTTTGATGGAAACGACGGGTACGGGCGCTTCGGGAGAAATCCTGTCCACTTGTCCCCACCAATACGTGTCGAGCATTACGTCACCGATAACCGCCGTTTTTACGGATGAAAACTGATCGAATAAGTCTTTGTAATTACGCATTTTTTCCGTCTTTTCGGAGCGCAAGGTAATAAATCGGAACACCTATTGCAACAATTATTAGTCCGGGAAGGGAGGTTTGCCATTTGTAAATCAATAAGGCAATCGCCATCGTGCCCGCTACGATAAAATATAATATGGGCAAAATGGGATACCCAAATGCTTTGTACGGTCTTTCCGCGTCGGGTCTCGATTTACGCAAACGAAATATCCCCCAGATCGTGAGCATGTAGAAAACCAACGTTACGAAAACGACGTAATCCAATAGCAAACCGTATTTACCGCTGAGGCACAATACGCAGGTCCAGATACATTGCGCCCACAATGCCCAACTTGGCACGCTGTTTTTGTTGAGCGTTCCGGCTTGTGGCAAAAAAAGTTTGTCTTTTGCCATGGAATAATACACGCGCGCCCCGGACAAAATCAATCCATTGTTGCAGCCAAACGTGGAAACCATGATCATAATGGCAATAACGTAAGTTCCAAAGTTGCCAAATATATTGACGGACGCGCCCGTCGCCACGCGGTCTTGTATCGCAAAGGCAATATTGCCGGCACTTTCCGTGGCGTACATATTGCCTTGTGCCTGCGGAATCAACGGTAATACCGCCGTGTACATGATATTGGTCAACAAGTAAATAACGATGACGATCGTCGTGCCGAGAAATAGACTCAGACCGACATTTTTCTTGGGATTTTTGATTTCGCCGGCGATATATGTGACGTTTTCCCAGGCGACGCTGCTAAAAACTGAACCGACCATGGCGGACGATATCAGTGCAATACTCAAGAAAATGCTATTGGGATCCTGAAACAAAGACCAACCGATTTGTTTGTTGCTGCTGTCCAATATGGGCGTTGTGTGTTGCAAATGAAAAACATGGCTCCAGTTGCCGTGCCACACATCTTTGTTGAATCCGACAATAAACCCAAACAAAATCAATCCGAAAAGCGATAAAAGTTTTGCTGAGGTAAAAATGCGCTGGATCAATTTTCCTTCCTTGACGCCGCGCGTATTGATGAACGTCAGGAAAATGACCAATACAATGGAAACCAGTTGCGCCGGATATAATTTGAACGAATCGCCTATTTGAAAAAGAATGTTTTGGTCGTCCAGCGTCAACGCCGGAAAAAAATAGCCCGCAAATTTGCTGAAGGCGACGCCGACCGCGGCGATCGTTCCGGTTTGGATGACGGCAAAAAAACTCCAGCCGTACAGAAATCCCATGAGCGGATTGTAGGCTTCTTTGAGATAGGTATATTGACCGCCAGCTTTGGGAAACATCGCGCTCAGCTCGCCGTAACTCACCGCCGCGGCAATCGTCATAAAGCCCGTCAGCGCCCAGACCAATATCAACCAGCCTGCGCTGCCGACATTGCGCGTCATGTCCGCCGCGACAATAAATATACCCGAACCGATCATACTGCCGGCAACAACCATCGTCGCGTCTATCAATCCAAGGCTCGGTTTGAAATCTTCCGTCGTTTTCTCCATCTAAAATTTAGTTTGCTGATGAAGATACGATTTTCTTGTTATGAGTTATGAATGATGCGTTGGGGTTGCTGCCAGACTTCCCGACTTTCGGTCTTCCTAACTTTCGGACTTCCCAATATATGCCATGATGATTTTCGTCGCTCCAATATGATTTTTGACAAAATCGCCAGCGGCAGTGGATGCTTTTCCCAGATCGGCTTCATGCGAAAAAAGCTGTTCGATTTTGTGGCAGAGTTGCTGCGGATCGTTGTCGGTAAAAGCACCGCCCGCATCGACCAGTTCTCTCGCTTCGTAATGTTTAGGGAAATTAGGTCCGTAAAAAACAGGTTTCCCAAAAACTGCCGCCTCCAATATATTGTGGATTCCTTTTGTGCCCCAGGCGCCGCCGACATACGTGATCGCTGCGTAGCGATAAAGCTTATTGAGCATGCCAATATTGTCGATAATCAATATCGGCGCGTCGGTCGACGGATTGTTTTTATATTGGGAAAAACGAACCGCGTTGGGAAAACGTTTCAGGCAATCGGCAATTCTTTCATCCGAAATATCATGCGGCGCAATGATGCTTTTGATTTCCGGATGCGCTTGGACAAACGGAGCGAAACAGTTTTCGTCTTCCGGCCATGTGCTGCCCGCGACAAAGACCGATTTATTTTGACAAAACTGCTCGATCAATGGAATGGGCTGCCAAGTTTGGGCGATTTCCACGACGCGGTCAAATCGCGTGTCGCCGCTCAACACCACATTGTGAATGCCAATACTGTTCAATAGTTGCAGTGAATCTTGATTTTGGACAAAAAAGTATTGGAAACATTCCAGGTCTTTTTTGAAAAATTCGCCTTGTTTTTTGAAAAAAAGTTGGTCGGGACGAAATACGGCGGAAATCAGCAAAAGTGGAATACTGTTGCTTTTCAGCGTTTGTAGATAATAATGCCAAAATTCGTATTTTACGAAAATCGCCAACTTGGGTTTGCTGATTTCAATGAAGCGTTCCGCATTTTTCCGGCCGTCGTTCGGCAAATAAAAAATATAGTCGGCGCCCGCGTAGTTTTTGCGGATTTCGTAACCGGAAGGAGAGAAGAATGTCAGCAAAATTTTGTATTCGGGATGTTGCTGGCGAAAGGCTTCCAATACGGGCCGCCCCATCTCAAACTCGCCCAAAGACGCGCAGTGCATCCACAGCAAAGGTTGCGTGTTTTGGCCGACGGTTTCCATTAGCTTTTGGAAAATATTTTTTCTGCCTTTTACCCATTTTTTTGCCTTAGGGTTAAAGAGCGAAGCGACCTTTATGGCAGTTGGGTAAAGCCTGCAAAATATATCGTAAGTAAATGCCAAACTATAGTTTTTTAGTCGTAAAGCTATGGACAAATTCTGAAAACTGCGCTGGTGTGATCCATTCTATATTGGTGTCGCGTTTGAACCAGGTCATTTGTCTTTTGGCGTAATGGCGCGTATTGATTTTGATTTTTTCGATGGCGGTCGGCAGGTCGATTTTGTTTTCCAGAAAATCAAAAATCTCCGTGTAGCCGACGGTTTGCAGAGCGTTGAGGTGTTGGTAGGGCAAAAGTTTTCGGACTTCTTCGACCAGACCGTTTTCTATCATCATGTCCACGCGCTGGTTGATTCTGTTGTAGAGTTCTTCGCGTGGCCATTCGATCGCGTATTTTTTGATGGAAAAATCGCGCTTCTTTTCTGTATTGGAACGAAACGTCAATATGGATTTTCCAGTAGATTCGACAATTTCAAGCGCACGCATGAGGCGTTGCGGATTTTCTTTTTCATCCGTGTGGTTCCAATATTGTGGATCTTTTTCGGCTACTTGTTGTTGCAGCCATTCCAAACCCAAATTTTCATATTGGGCGATGATGTTTTCGCGCAAAGTTTTGTCAATATTGGGCATATTGTCCAAACCTTCGCACAGCGCCTTAATGTAAAGCCCCGTTCCGCCAACGACGATGGCTTTGTCTTTTTCGGAAAAAATATTTTCCAATATGTACAGACCGTATTGCTCATACATACCCGCGTTGACTTCTTCCGAAATGGAATGCGAATCGATGAAAAAATGCGGAATGTCTTGTATTTCGGCAACGGTCGGTTTGGCAACGCCAATATTCATTTCCCGGAAACATTGCCGGGAATCGGCAGAAAGTATGGACGTGTCCAATTTTTTCGCCAGTTCTACGGACAAAGCGGTTTTGCCGGAAGCGGTTGGCCCGGCAATAACGATGAGCTCTTTATTTTTGGATGAAACGAATGGCATAAATAATGGACAGTTGACAATGGACAATGAATAATGCAGATAAAGATCCCGTTGTCCATTGTCAACTGTTTAAGGTAGTACGTAGCGCTGTACGTCGGCAAGTGTGATCGATTTTCCGGACAGGATGATGAGGCGCTCGATCACGTTGCGCAGTTCGCGGATGTTTCCGGTCCAGTTGTATTCCTGCAAAGCCTTTAACGCGTCAGTGTCAACGGTTTTCGGTTTTTGGCCGTATTCTTCTGCAATCAACTGCAAGAAACGGTCAGTCAATAACGGAATATCGTCTTTGCGTTCGTTGAGCGACGGGACTTTGATCAAAATGACACTTAGGCGGTGGTACAAGTCCAAACGGAAATTCTTTTCTTCGACTTCTTTCAACAAATTTTTGTTGGTCGCCGCGATGACGCGGACGTCGACGTTGATTTCTTTTTCGCCGCCGACACGTGTGATTTTCCCTTCCTGCAACGCACGCAAAACTTTCGCCTGTGCGGTCAGACTCATATCGCCGATTTCGTCCAAAAACAAAGTACCGCCGTTGGCTTGTTCAAACTTTCCGATACGCTGCTTGACCGCGGATGTGAAGGAGCCTTTTTCGTGTCCAAACAATTCGCTTTCGATCAGTTCGGATGGAATCGCTGCGCAGTTGACCTCGATCAACGGCGAAGACGTGCGGTTGCTTTTGGCGTACAGTTCGCGTGCAACCAGTTCTTTACCCGAACCGTTTTCGCCGGTAATCAATACGCGGGCGTCGGTCGGCGCGACTTTGTCGATGGTTTCCTTGATCTGTTTGATGCCGGCAGATTCGCCGACTATTTCGTAGGATTTTCCTATTTTTTTCTTGAGCGTGCGCGTTTCCTGACTCAGCGAATTTTTTTCGATTGCGTTGCGGATCGTGATCAACATTCTGTTGAGGTCAGGCGGTTTGGAAATATAGTCGTAAGCACCTTTTTTGACGGCGTCGACCGCTGTTTCGATATTGCCGTGGCCGCTGATCATAATGATGGGGACGTCGGGATTTTTCTCCTGCGCTTTCTGGAGAAACTCGATGCCGTCCATTTTGGGCATTTTGATGTCGCAGAGCACAAGGTCTACGTTGCTGTGCGTGGCAAAATACTCCCAGCCTTCCTCGCCGTTTTCGGCTTCGATGGTTTTGTAGCCTTCGTAGGAAAGTATTTCCCCCAAGGTTTTTCGGATGGCTTTTTCGTCATCTATTATTAGAATATTCGGCATGTATGATTCCGTTTTTGGATAAGGGGCAAAGATAGTTTTTGATTTGATAATTTGGAGATTTGAAAATTTGAAGATGAGATGATTTTTAGCACGCAATTTGACTATTGGATTCAAAAAGGTTTTAATGAAAAGAAAATTCATGGCATTGACCGTATTGGGATTGTCCCTATTGGGCATGCAAAAAGCTTCTGCGCAAAGAGGAGCCTCTTATCAGAATGGTTTGGGATTGTTCATCGATGCGGGTAACGGCGGTACTTTTGTCGGACCGCATTTCAAGCACTACTTCAATGCGAACGACGCTGGACAGATCAACTTGTTGTTTGGACAAAACACGACCATATTGGGTTTTGAGTATTCGTACAACAAACCGATTTCGGGTGCGAGAGGTTTGAAATGGAATATCGGAGTCGGTCCGCAAGTGGAATTTCACAGTGACAAATACCGTTATCACGGTTACGAATACACGGGAAAAAGTACGACCGACGTTTCGATTCGTCCGATGTTGGGTTTGGAATACAAAATTCCGGGTGCGCCGATTGCTATGGGATTTGACTGGCGTCCTTGGTGGCGCTTGACGCACGGTAACAATTTCGAAGCGGGACGTTTTGGTATTGCGTTCAAGTATACTTTTTAAAAGTAAAAAGGTAAAAATTAAAACCCCACCGCGTGCTATATTGGATGCGGTGGGGTTTTTTGTTGTTTTTGGTGTGGAGGATATTGATATTGGAAGTTTTTTAGTCCGTTCGCCGTTGGTACCATTATTGGCCACTAACCAACTACAAAGAATGTTACTGCTGAGAATTTTAAAAAAATAACGGTTTTGACAAATGTCAAAACCGTTGTACGTTCAATTGTATTGGTTGCAATTATTGTTTGACGAATTTCAATTTTGCCAAAGATTGTCCGTTATTGGTCAACTCTACAAAATAGATACCCGCTGCCAATTCAGCAACATTGATGTCTTGTTGTGTGCTGTTCAATATGCCACGACTTAATGCTTTGTCCGGCTACGTTATAAGATTGTATTGTCTTGTTTGCTTTGTGGGTGGTGAATGTAAAAAAAACATCGTTTGTTTGTTAAATATAATTTCTTATCAATAGGCGGTAGCCAGAAATACCGATATTGTCATTGTTGGCTGTTGGTATAATTTAGACCTGTGTCGGCGATGACGTAAGCTATTGGGAGATGCTGTGCTTTGGTCGTAAGAAAAGGTTCGCTGCAATTAGAAACCTCACCGTAGTTTTTTAGAAACAGCTATCCATCATAGATTGTATATTTTGGATCAGGTCGACTTCGGACTGTATTTTTCTGACGTCGTTGTTGATTTTTTTGACAGACTGTATTTTCTGTTCGTCGTCGCCTCCCAGCGCGCGCAGCATGTTTTGCATACGCTTGTTTTGGTCGGTTGTCCTTTTGGCTTCGTGTTTTAGATCTAGTGTTGAGAGGAAAAGGGGATTGATGGCGTATTGATGCAAAACCTGATATTGGGGATGTCCGTATTGCGCGTGGATTTCCATTTCCAGATCGTTAACCTGTTCTTTTAATATGGTGTTGTAGACGGCGAGTTTTTCGTCGGTTAGAGCGTCCGTGTTGTTATCTTCTTTTTGGATCCATTGCAGTTCTAGACGGAGCAGCGTATGTAGGTCGTTGTTGGCGTAGGCTGAGGTCAACTGCTTCATGAGTTCCTCTTTTTCTTTTCTGGCGCTGTCGTCTTTTTCAAGGTCGGGATGGAAAATTTTTGCCAACTGTTTGTAGACGGTACCTATGCTTTTGGATTTTGCTTCTTCGGCGAGCCTTTGGTTTTCTTCCTTTTTGAGCTGCGTTTTGCTTTTCTTTTTTGCTGCTCTTTTAGGTTTTTCTTCTCCTTTTTGAAATATATCTTCTTCCAATTTTTTCATGTAGGCGAACATTTCCTCTGGCGTCATGTCGACATTGAAACCTTCGAGGTCGATGTCCATTCCGTTCGCCTCGAACACCGATTGCATGGACGCCTTTATGTTTTTAAAATGGACTTTTTCCTGTTCTTTGGTATCTTCATCGATGGAAAGGCCGAATAGCTGTTTGAAAATAGTTTCTATCTTTTCGTCGGGCACGCCTTCTTTTTCCAGATAATCGTCCAAATGGAATTGGATGGTTTCCCGTAGTTTTTTGCGTTCTTGCTTGAGTGCGATTTTTTTGTCGGAAAAAATGTCGAACAAAGTTTCTATCAGCTGTTTCTGCGTTTGGAGGGTAGCGGTTTCGAGCGGATGCAACGTTTCGGCGTAGAACTTCATTTGATTGTCCAAGTTCGTTTTGGTCAGGAGCAGTTCTTTTTGTTTGCGTTCAATACTCTTGACTAGACGATTAAAAGTCTGCTGGGCTTTGCTAAGCGTCTTTTTCTGGCCTATATTGGAAATGACAATGCTTCTCTGCGATGTAGGAACTGTCTTTTTAGTGGGCATTATTTGCTGGATTTGTATGCTTGTAAAATAAGCATTTAAAAAACAAATCCCCCCGAATTTTCATAAAAAAATCGAGGGGATTTCTGACCGCCGTCAACTGACGACAGGCTACTGTGCTCCTATTTCGCGTGCATCTTACGGATGATGTTCAATGCGCCGCCGGCTTTGAACCATTCGATCTGCTGTTCATTGTAAGTGTGGTTTGCTTTGAATGAATCAGTGGATCCGTCTTTGTGATGCAAAACGATTGTCAACGGAACATTTGGCGCAAAAGATGTCAGCCCGTCAATATCGATTGTGTCGTCTTCCTGTACTTTGTCGTAATCCACTTTGTCCGCAAACGTCAACGCCAACATACCTTGTTTTTTCAGGTTTGTTTCGTGGATACGCGCAAAACTTTTTACCAATATGGCACGGACGCCTAAGTGGCGCGGTTCCATAGCTGCGTGTTCACGACTAGAACCTTCACCGTAGTTTTCATCACCAACAACGACTGTTCCAATATGAGCGGCTTTGTAGGCACGCGCCGTGGCCGGAACAGGACCATATTGGCCAGACAATTCGTTTTTGACTTTGTCGGTTGCGTCATTGTAAGCATTGACTGCGCCGATCAACATATTGTTGGAAATATTGTCCAAGTGCCCACGGTATTTTAACCAAGGACCCGCCATGGAGATATGGTCGGTCGTACATTTTCCTTTTGCTTTGATCAACAAACGCAAACCTTTCAAATCTGTTCCTTCCCAAGCTGTGAATGGTTCCAGTAATTGTAAGCGGTCGCTGGTAGGAGCAACAATCACCTGGATGCCGCTGCCATCTTCCGCTGGTGCCTGATAGCCGGGATCGTCCACTGCAAAACCATGCGGAGGTAATTCAAATCCTTTGGGTTCAGTGAAGGTGACATCTTGTCCGTCTTTGTTTTTCAAAGAATCGGTCAACGGGTTGAACAACAACGAGCCAGAAATAGCAAATGCCGTAACGATTTCAGGTGATGCGACGAACGCGTGTGTTCCCGGATTGCCGTCGTTGCGTTTGGCGAAGTTTCGGTTGAAAGAAGTGATGATGGAATTTTTTCGGGTCGGATCGTCGGTGTGGCGCGCCCATTGTCCAATACAAGGCCCGCAGGCATTGGCCAATACAACGCCGCCGATTTTTCCGAAAGTATCCAATAGTCCGTCTCTTTCAATAGTGAAACGAACCTGTTCGGAGCCTGGCGTGATGGTAAATTCCGCTTTTGTTTCCAAACCCTTCTCGATGGCTTGTTCTGCAACGGAAGCCGCTCGGGTAATATCTTCGTAAGAAGAATTGGTGCAAGAACCGATTAAGCCGACTTCCAGTTTTTCGGGCCAGTTGTTGGCTTTTACCGCCTCTGCAAATTTGCTGATAGGCCAAGCTAAATCCGGTGTGAAAGGTCCGTTGACATAAGGTTCCAACGTGCTTAGATCCAATTCCAATAACTGATCATAGTATTGGCTTGGGTTAGCGTAGACTTCCGCATCGGGACGTAGATTGTCGATGATTTGGTCGGCTAGTTCCGCTACATCGGCACGATTGGTCGCTTTCAAATAAGCGGACATTTTGGGGTCGTAGGAGAACAAAGACGTTGTTGCGCCGATTTCTGCGCCCATATTGCAGATTGTGCCTTTGCCGGTTGCACTAAGGTTGTCGGCTCCGTCACCGAAATATTCGACAATCGCGCCCGTTCCGCCTTTTACGGTCAGTTGGCCTGCCACCCAAAGGATAATGTCTTTCGGAGATGCCCAGCCGTTCAATTTTCCGGTAAGTTTGATGCCGATCAATTTAGGCCATTTCAGTTCCCAAGGTAGCCCAGCCATGACGTCGCAGGCATCCGCACCGCCTACGCCAATAGCGATCATACCCAAACCGCCCGCATTGGGCGTATGAGAATCCGTGCCGATCATCATTCCACCCGGAAAAGCATAGTTTTCCAATACGACTTGGTGGATGATGCCCGCGCCGGGTTTCCAATAGCCAATACCATATTTGTTCGTAACGGAGGAAAGGAAATCGTAGACTTCTTTGTTGACGCTGTTGGCGGTTGCTAAGTCGGCCTCCGCGCCCACTTTTGCCTGAATCAGGTGATCACAGTGAACCGTGGACGGAACTGCAGCTTTGGGACGACCCGCTTGCATGAACTGCAACAATGCCATTTGGGCAGTTGCATCCTGCATTGCGACGCGGTCCGGCGCAAAGTTGACGTAGTCTTTCGCTCGCCCGAAAGATTCCAGTTTCTGGTCTTCATGTAGGTGTGCAAAAAGAATTTTTTCGGCTAAGGTCAGGGGACGTCCCACGGTTTCCCTAGCTTTTTTTACTTTTTCGGGAAGTTCCGCATAGACTTTTTTAATCATCTCAATATCAAATGCCATGTCTTACGTTTTAATGTGTTTATAAAAAATAACAGTTGAGAAAGTCCTAAAGTTCAAAATCCGAGACCGCCATCAAGAAGAAGCAGCCTCGGATTTTTTTGAAAAAACGATAACCTATTTCGAAGTAATACTTCTAGCCAACCAATTGTTTGTGTGGTGGCATGAATTTCGTCAAGTCAATACCGACAACAGCCTCTTTGTATTCTTCGATCGTTGGAATACGTCCGAGTATTGCAGACAAAACAACGACTGGCGTCGACGCCAATAGCGATTCGCCTTTTTTGCGTTCGGAATCTTCTACGACACGACCTTGGAAAAGACGCGTAGACGTGGCCATTACGGTGTCGCCTTTTGCTGCTTTTTCCTGGTTACCCATACAAAGGTTGCAACCTGGGCGTTCCAAATACATCATATTTTCATATTCCGTACGCGCTGCATTTTTCGGCGCTTGGTCGTTGAACTCAAATCCGGAATATTTTTCCAACAAAGCCCAATCGCCTTCCGCTTTCAACTCGTCGATGATATTGTAAGTCGGTGCTGCAACGACAAGTGGCGCCTGGAATTTGACTTCGCCATTTTGCTCTTCTAAGTTACGAAGCATTTTGGAAACAATCTTCAAATCGCCTTTGTGGACCATACAAGAACCGACAAATCCGAGGTCTACTTTTTTGTCGCCACCGTAGTAAGTAAGGTCGCGGATCGTATCGTGCGTGTAACGTTTGGATACGTCGGCGTTGTTTACGTCCGGATCCGCAATCATTGGTTCGTTGATTATGTCCAGATCCACAACGACTTCTGCGTAGTATTTCGCATTAGCATCCGGTGTTAATGCTGGTTTTTCGCCTGATTTGATTTCTTCGATTCTTTTGTTTGCCTTATTGATCAATCCTTGCAGGACTTCGTTTTTGTTGTCCATTCCCTTGTCGATCATGATCTGGATTCTGCTTTTGGCGATTTCCAATGATTTGATCAACGTATCGTCTTCCGAGATGCAAATAGAAGCTTTTGCTTTCATTTCGGCCGTCCAGTCCGTAAAAGTGAAGGCTTGGTCAGCAGGAAGTGTTCCGATATGAACTTCAATGATTCTACCCTGGAATACGTTTTCTCCACCAAATTGTTTCAACATTTGGGCTTGGGTCGCATGCACCACGTCACGGAAATCCATGTAATCTTTCATTTCCCCTTTAAAGGTAACTTTCACGGATTCCGGTATGGGCATGGATGCTTCGCCTGTAGCCAGCGCCAGGGCAACGGTTCCCGAATCGGCACCGAAAGCAACGCCTTTCGACATTCTCGTATGCGAATCACCACCAATGATGATGGCCCATTCATCCACGGTAATATCGTTCAATACTTTGTGAATCACGTCGGTCATCGCAGGATAAATACCTTTAGGGTCACGACCTGTAATCAACCCGAAATCGTTCATGAATTTCATCAATTTCGGAATATTGGCCTGCGCTTTTTTGTCCCAAACAGATGCTGTGTGGCAACCGGATTGATAAGCGCCGTCAACAATCGGAGAAATCAACGTTGCCGCCATGGATTCCAGTTCCTGTGCGGTCATCAAACCCGTTGTGTCCTGAGAACCAACGATATTGACCTCTACACGAACGTCGGAACCTGCATGCAAAATTTTGCCTGGGGTCGTGCCAACTGCATTTTTGTTGAAGATTTTTTCAACGGCAGTCAAACCTTGCCCTTCGACTGTGATTTCTTTGGATGGTGCAAATACGACCGGAGCTTCGATTCCCAAAATTTTCGCGGCGAATGTTTGGATTTTTTTACCAAACACGATGGCGTAAGAACCGCCCGCCTTGATAAACTCCATTTTTTGCGGCGTCAACGATTTGGAAATATCGATCAGTTCCTTGTCGCCGTTGTATAATTTTTTCTTTTTGGTATTGATGGTAAGGACAGTTCCGGTAGCAACGGAATAAGCTTCTTCCAATACAGGTTCGCCTTTTTCGTTTTTGACGACATTGCCGTTTTCGTCCAATTTTTTAACCCAGTTTTTAAGGTCGATTCCAATACCGCCCGTTACGTCAACGGTCGTAAGGAAGATAGGGGAAATGCCGTTGGTACCGCCGACAATCGGTGCTATATTGACAAACGGAACATAAGGACTCGCTTGTTTGCCTGTCCAAAGTGCTACGTTGTTGACGCCGGACATACGGGAAGATCCAACGCCCATTGTTCCTTTTTCGGCAATCAGCATGACGCTCGCATCAGGATGCAGCACTTGCAACGCTTTGATTTCCTGCTGTTGCTGCGGTGTCATCATACATTTGCCGTGCAGTTCGCGGTCGGAACGGGAGTGTGCCTGGTTGCCCGGAGAAAGCAAATCGGTCGAAATATCCCCTTCGGCAGCGATATAAGTGACGACTTTGATTTCTTCCGGCACTTCCGGTAATTTGGTGAAAAACTCCGCTTTTGCGTAGCTTTCCAATATATCTTTTGCTATTGCGCTACCGTTTTTGTAGGCTTCTTTGAGACGATCGGTGTCGGCGTCGTAAAGGAAAACCTGCGTTTTGAGTACGTCTGCTGCTTGCTGTGCGATTGCTGCGTCTTCGCCCAATGCCAAATCCAACAATGCCTTGATCGATGGGCCTCCTTTCATGTGTGACAACAACTCGAATGCAAATGCTGGCGTGATTTCTTTTACAACGGATTGGCCGAGAATGATTTCTTTCAGGAATGCAGCTTTGACATCCGCGGCAGGGGTTGTCCCCGGCAAAGTGTTGTACACGAAAAACTGGATGGAATCTTCTCGATTTGGGTTGTTCAGATCTTTGATCTGTGCGATAATGTCGCTTAACAATTCAGCTCCATCTATTGGTTTAGGATGAAGACCCTGACTTTTTCTTTCCTCGATTTCTTGGATGTAATCGTTGTATGTGTTCATAATAATTATAGCGTCCTTTCAATATTATTTAAGGTAGTTATTAACAGTTGTCGTACTTTTTGTCACTCTTTACGGTTTTTGCTGAAAGTGTTTTAAGGATAGCCTGCTCGTTGGCGTGGGAGCTCTACATAGACTTTTCTGATCCTCTCGATATTAAAGGCCATGATAAAAAAAATGTTTAAAAAGTGAGCTAAAGTGCGGCAAAGTTAGTATAATTAGACGGTTTATCCGCTGCAAAATGGCATTAAATTGGTAGTTGGACGAAAAAAAACTTACAGGTGTTCTTATTTTTTTGTACATCTTTAACCTTGTCTGTAGAAATTTGTCTATACTCGTGTTCGTTTTGCCGATGGTAGCTTGCCACATCGGAATTGTACATTATTTTTAGCGCACAATTTTTCCAAAAAAAATATTCCAATATAATATGAAACGTTTTTTTAGAAATGCTGTTTGGGGTGTATTGGCTTCCGCGGGCATATTGGTTGCATGCAGCAAAAAGGATCTTCCGGGTGCGAGCAATACCGTGCCGCCCAATAATGCCACGGGTGCTACCAAAACAACTTATGGCTTATTGGATTCGATTTTGCTGTACGCTCAGCAATTGTATTATTGGAATTCGTCGTTGCCTGCTTATTCTATTTTTCTGCCGAGGAATTACGATGCTAGTGTGGGCGGAGATGATATAGGAAAAGGTACGAAAGAGATTTTTGACTTGACGCGCTATGCAATCAACCCTAGTACAGGAAAGTCGTATGAATATAAAGTTGGCGTGAATGGAGATACGACCGGGATGAAATATTCCTATTTGGAAAGCTCAGTTTCTACGGGCAGTACAACTTCGTTTTTGTCTAATTCAAGTGACTTTTTGGATGGAAAAGATGAAGGTTTTGGTTTTTATGCAGGGTTTTGGGACGACACGACATTGTATATAAGATATGTGGAAACCGGATCCCCATTTTATAATGCGGGTATTAGAAGAGGGGATCGCATTGTGAGTATCGACGGAACTGAACTGACGTTTGCCTCTGATAATAGTATTGGACTGACATTGATCAATAATATTTTAAATGCTGGCGCTGGTACGTCCGCTACGTTTGTTGTTCAAAAACGTAGCGGGTCTGTTCCTGTGATGGACACGGTTAAGTTGACCGCCTCAAATTTTGAATACGATCCGGTATTTGTTGATACTGTATTGACTGCCGGCAGCAAAAAAGTAGGTTATGTGGCGTTTAGAAGTTTTACGGATTGGACAGGTTTGGCGGGGGCGCATCTGAATCGTGCTTTTGACAAATTTGCCGCGTCCAATATTGATGAACTTGTGGTTGATTTGCGTTTCAATGGCGGAGGGCTTGTGGAAACGTCCATGAATTTTGCAAATCTTATTGTTCCAACTGCTGCTGACAAGAAAAAAATGTTTAGCGAATATTACAACAACACGGTAACGAGCGGAAAGGCTACTCTATTGGAACAACAAGGTTACGCGGTTGCGGGACGCTATTGGACGCCCGAAGCGCAAACGTTCAATTTTACGAAACTGGGGTCGGTTGACAACCTGAAACGGGTGTTTTTTTTAGTCTCCGACCAAACGGCCTCCGCATCAGAACTGCTGATTAATAACCTCAAGCCCTATGTGGATGTCAAATTGGTCGGGACGGAATGGGAGGCTAATAGTGGGGCGCATACATACGGCAAACCAGTTGGTTTTTTCCCAATTGCAATCGGGGATTATGATATGTACATTCCCGAATTTTGGACGAAGAATGCAAATGGTAATGGCGATTATTTTGAAGGGATGCCTACTGATTATGTGAGTACAGACGATGCGCGGTATGATTTTGGAAATGTAAAGGAGGCCGCCCTGGCTCAGGCATTAAATTATATAGTCAATGGAAGTTTTGATAATATGAATTTTATGAGCAACGCCCGAAATATAAACTCTATTGGCGTTAAGAGGAGGGCGCTTCGCCAGCCTCTCCGTTCTTCTTTTAATGGAATGGTCGACCATGTACGCAAGCGGTAGGGGCACATTTTCCATCATTTTTTTCCGCAACGCTTAAACAATTTATCGAATTATTGGTTATATTTAAGTCAGTCAAATGGCATTGTTATTGTAGAGATAGCTGTATCTGGACAGTCAATGCCTGGATATTATGAAAAATACATACAAATTTTAAATGACCTTTAAAACAAAAATCATGAGTGCAAAACAAGTTTTGATCGGATGCGTATCTGGAGTAGTGGCTGGTGCCGTAGTTGGATTGTTGTTAGCTCCTCAATCAGGAAAAGAAACGCGCCAACAAATCGCTGATTCTGCGGAAGACTGGAAAAAGAAAATCAAGAAATTCAAAAATAAATCTTTGTCCGAACTAGACCAGTTGCAGGAGGTTTTTGGCAGGGAAGTGGAAGGGCTGAGCAACGACGTACGCGAAAAAGTATTGACGCTGATCCAGGAAAGCAAGGACAGCTACAATGACCTAAAACAAAGTTTGGTAGATTATTAATCATTGTTTTACAATAGAAATTGAAAGAGGATGTGTTAAACATCCTCTTTTTGTTTTGGAAAATTTGACAATTCTATGACATTTTCTTATTTTTATCTCGAAATAAAAAAGACATTTCATGAAAATCAGAATACATAAAAAGACCTCGATATTGATCGGCCTGTTTTCGGCAGGTTTGTTAATGGTCACTGCCTCTTACCGAAATATTGGGGATCCGGGCAATTTCAAAAACCTGAAAGTATTGCCACAGGATATTTCCAAAGACAGTCTGCATCACTTGATGGAAGGCTACAATGCCGCTTTGGGTGTGAAATGCGGATTTTGCCATGCACCAAAGGCAAACGGTGAACGCGGACTGGAGTTTGCAAGCGACGAAAAAAAGGAAAAAGGTTACGCGCGTCACATGATCACGATGACGCAAAACATCAACAAAAACGAATTCAATTTCGAAAACTCCGCTCGTCCCGATACGATTAACATCGTAACCTGCGGAACCTGCCACCGCGGTGAAAAAGAACCACCAGCGTTCGTAGCTCCTCCGCATGAAGAAAAGCATTAATTAATATCTGCAATACAATAAAAAGCGCCGGGAAATCAACTTCTCGGCGCTTTTTATTGTCAAACAAAATCACTCATCGCTCACAACTCATCAAATGATTTTATTGTCGATCAACCGCACGCCGTCAATATACGCAGCCGTCAATACAACCAAAGGAATGTTCGCTTCATATTGCGCAACTTCCGACAAATCGTTCGCGTTTCTGATGGAAACATAGTCCACTTTCGAAAAACCATTGTCCAAAATCTGCTGCCCCGCCCGCTGTTCCAATACGCGAAAATCTTCTTTCTCGATATTGTCTTTTATATGGGACAATACACGGCTCAATACCAACGCCTTGTTTTTGTCGTCGTCGTTGAGGCGCGCGTTGCGGCTGGATAACGCCAAACCGTCGTCGGCGCGTTTCGTCGGAACGATGACCATGGCGACGCCAATATGTTTTTCCTCGATCATTTTTTGGACGACCATTATTTGCTGGTAGTCTTTTTGCCCCATGAACAATTTGTCGGGTTGCACAATATCCAAAAGCCGGTGCACGACTTGGCAGACGCCTTGGAAATGTCCGGGACGGAACGCGCCTTCCAATACGGTTTCCACTGCGCCCAAATGGTAGTTTTCTGTTAAAGTTTGCCCATTGGGATAGATTTCGGTTACGTCGGGCAGAAACAAAATATCGCAGCCGCGCGTTTCCAATAGGTAAATATCGTTTTCGATCGTGATTGGATATTTGTCAAAATCGTTTTTGTCGTTGAACTGCGTGGGATTGACGAAGATGCTGCAAACAGTAACGTCGGTTTCGGCTTTCGCTTTGTCCAATAGCGTAAGGTGACCTTCGTGCAGGGCGCCCATCGTCGGGAAAAATCCTATTGTTTTTCCTGATGCTTTTTCCTTTCCGACCAGTCGCTGTAAGTCTGCTATCTTTTTAAAAATGACCATGATAAATTGCGTGTTTTGCGCTGCAATGTTACAATAATATCTATTCCAATGATTTTCGTTACCTTTGCAGCCTGTTTTTTAGGTTCAGAAACGAAATTGGTGGTAGAATGTCTAATACAAAAAAACGAATTTTATTTATAGCGACGGAAATGTCTCCTTATCTGGAACTGACCGAATACGCTGAGGTGATCAATAAGCTAGCCATAAAAAGCAACGACTCTGGATACGAAGTGCGCTGTATCATGCCAAGATTTGGCGTTATCAACGAGCGTCGCCACCGTCTGCACGAAGTGGTACGGTTGTCCGGCATCAACGTTTCCGTCAACGGCGACGATTATCCGTTGCAGATCAAGGTTGCGTCTTTGCCTAATGCAAGGTTGCAGGTTTATTTTCTGGACAACGAGGATTTTTTCAAAAGAAAATCCCTGTTTCACGACGAAGATGAAAACTGGTTTGACGACAACGACCTGCGCACGATATTTTTCTGCAAAGGCGCTTTGGAAACCGTCAAAAAATTTGGCTGGCCTCCTGACGTTATCCATTGCAGTGGCTGGATGACGAGCTTGATTCCCTTGTATCTAAAAACGACTTACAAGAAAGAACCCGTTTTCGCACACAGCAAAGTCATTTATTCGCTTGGATCGACCATTTTCGAAGAAAATTTGGGTAAAGATTTTGCAAAGCACGCACATATTTCCTCTGCGATCAAGGTCAAAGACCTCGAACCGTTCAAACCGGCAGACAACTTGAGCTTGTTGCGCGGTGGCGCGACGTATGCCGACGCAGTTGTGTTTGGGTCTGACGGTATTGACGACGCGTTGACTGCCGAATTTACCAAAGCAAAAGGCAAAAAACTGTTGACTTTCCCAGGTTGGGACAGCGAATTGACGGAATATATTGACCTCTACAACGATTTAACGGAGGAATAAGAAAATGTTTCTACTAAATAGGTAGGGTTTTCGTTTATTTGCACTTGTTAAAAAAATTGTTCATTCCAATAGAATAACTAGAAAAAGTATGTCTTATTTCTTTACTTCCGAAAGCGTATCGGAAGGACACCCTGACAAAGTTGCCGATCAGATTTCTGACGCGTTGATTGATAATTTCCTGGCTTTTGATGCACAAAGCAAGGTTGCGTGCGAAACGCTCGTAACGACTGGACAAGTTATATTGGCCGGCGAGGTGAAGTCCAAAACTTATCTGGATGTACAAAGCATCGCTCGCGCAGTCATCGCCAAAATCGGTTATACAAAGAGCGAATACATGTTCGACGCGAGCAGCTGCGGAGTTTTGTCTGCAATACATGAACAGTCTGGCGACATCAACCAAGGTGTAGATCGTGCCAAAAAAGAAGATCAAGGCGCGGGTGATCAAGGAATGATGTTTGGTTACGCGACCAACGAAACGGAAAACTACATGCCTTTGGCGTTGGATCTGGCGCATACATTGTTGCGCGAACTTTCCGCGCTGAGACAGGAAAACAATGAAATAAAATATCTGCGTCCAGATGCGAAAAGTCAGGTGACGTTGGAATACGACGACAACAACCGACCTGTCCGCATTGATACGATCGTTATCTCTACACAGCACGACGATTTTGATTCCGACGCTAAAATGTTGGCGAAAATCCGCAAAGACATCGTTAATATCCTGATTCCAAGAGTGATTGCGAAATATCCTCAATACGAATCTTTGTTCAACAAAAAAATCACTTACCATATCAACCCAACCGGAAAATTCGTAATCGGTGGTCCGCATGGTGATACTGGTTTGACCGGTAGAAAAATCATCGTCGATACTTACGGCGGTAAAGGTGCGCACGGTGGCGGTGCATTCAGCGGAAAAGACCCAAGCAAAGTGGACCGTTCCGCAGCTTATGCGACGCGTCATATTGCCAAAAACCTTGTTGCTGCAGGTATTGCGGACGAGGTTTTGGTACAGGTTTCCTATGCGATCGGCGTTGCTGAGCCAACAGGTGTTTACGTCAATACTTTCGGAACTTCCAAAGTGGACAAACACGACGGCGAAATCGCTCAGATTGTCAAAGAAACATTTGACATGCGTCCTTATTTCATCGAAAAACGCTTGAAACTGCGTAATCCAATATACAGCGAAACCGCAGCTTACGGACACATGGGCCGTGAAAACCAAGTCGTTACAAAAACTTTCGTTGCACCGGACGGCAAAAAAGTAACGAAAGAAGTCGAATTGTTCACTTGGGAAAAGCTCGATTTTGTTCCTAAATTGAAAAAAGCTTTCGGACTGAAATAATTTTAAGTCGCTTTTACAATATTGAAAAACCTTCCAATTTTGGAAGGTTTTTTGTTGCTCGATTGACTTTGTCTCTATTGGGATGAGCTAAAAACGATGGTGGAAATTGTAAGTTTTTTTTCATAATTAAATTGTTTAATTTAGTGAAAACGGGTTCGAAAAATTCATAACTCGTCATTTATAATTCATAATTCAAAAGAGCATTGCAGGATATAGAACCATTTTACAGTTGGCGGCATTTGTACACGGCGGAAGACGATGTGCGCAGTCCATTTTACGGAAGAGAATACAGCGAATTTGAATACTCGCAGACGGTTTACAACTATTATATTCATCCGCAGTGGGACGATTTTGGAAGTCGGACGCTTTACATGAAAATCCTGTTTGCGGAATACGAAACCGGATTGGCCATCATCGAATTGATAGGAGAGTGGAACGACGCGATCGAAAACGACATCATGACGATGAAACGCGAAATTATCGACCAGCTACAAAGCAATGGCATTCGGTATTTTATATTGATCGGCGAAAACGTTTTCAACTTTCACAGCGGGGATGCGGACTATTACGAAGAGTGGTACGACGAGGTTTCGGACGAAGATGGCTGGATTGTTTTGCTCAATATGTCGCAGGCGGCGTTGCAGGATTTTAAACAGAAAAAACTCCAATATTATATTGAACTGATGGAAATCGACAATTGGCGGATCTATAAACCGGAGCACCTTTTTCAGATGATCAACGACAAAATATCGAAGCGGCTTTGAGTGGTTCGTGTCTTCACGAACCACTCAAAGCAAAAAAATAAAACACCTTAAATTATTATAAACGCCTAACCTCATGAACGAAAAACTACTGCAATTTATCTGGCGGTACCAGTATTTCCATTTTACGAATCTGGAATCCACGAACGAGGAAAAGATTACTATTTTAAATCCCGGACAATACAACGTGCAGCAAGGGCCGGATTTTTTGGAAGCGAAAATCAAGCTCGGCGAAACGACTTTGGTCGGTAACATTGAACTGCACGTCAAGGCTTCGGATTGGGATTTGCATCAGCATAGCGACGATATCCAATATGGCAATATCATATTGCACGTCGTTTGGAAAAACGACAAACCGATCAATAGCGTCTACCCTTTTGCTACGTTGGAACTCCAAAATCATGTATCCAAAATACTATTGGAACGCTACGATTTTCTATACAACCGACCGACGAAGTTTGTCGCTTGCCAAGATTATCTGCCCGTATTGTCCGAACTGAGCTGGATCAACTGGAAAGAACGTTTGGGGATGGAACGCCTGAAACGAAAAAGCGTCGCTATATTGGACAATCTCCAATATTATAAAAGCGATTGGGCTTCCGTTTTTTGGGAAGAAATTGCCGCAGGTTTTGGTATTAAAACCAACGCGGAAGCTTTTCGGCAAATGGCGCGGACGGTTCCGGTCGCGATCGTAAGGCGTCAGCGGGAGCGTTTGGATATATTGGAAGCCTTGTTGTTTGGACAAGCAGGACTGCTGAACCGCGACTTTGGGGACGATTATCCCAATACGCTGAAAAAAGAATTTCAATACCTGCGACAAAAATACCAACTCAAAACATCCACCGTTCCGGTTGCTTTTTTGCGGATGCACCCGCGCAATTTTCCGACGATACGTTTGGCCCAGCTCGCCCAGCTTTTGCATGTTTCGGCGCATCTTTTTACCAAAATAATCGAAGCGGATTCGTTGCAGTATGTATTGGAATTGTTGGACGTGACGGCAAGCGATTATTGGAACGACCATTTCGTTTTTGACAAAAAGTCGGCGCAAGTTTCTCCGAAAAAACTCGGCAATTCGATGGTTGATATTTTGCTGATCAACTGTATTGTACCGGTTGTGTTTGCGTACGGCGATTATCGTCAGGACGATGCGATGCAGGAAAAAGCGTTGTAATGGCTCGCACAGACCAAACCGGAATCCAACACGATATTGGAACAATGGAAACAACGGAAAATTATCTGTGCCAATGCGTTGGAATCGCAGGCTTTGCTGGAATTGTTTCACCAATATTGCGCTCCCAAAAAATGTTTGTCCTGCAACGTCGGCAACCAATATTTGAGGAAATGGACAATGGACAGTCGACAATGATGGGCGTGATTTTATATTGGACTGGCTGCAGTTTAGTTGGGTTTTTTTACTGAAAAAAAGACAGTGGAAAATTGCTTGTTGTCGACAACATTCATTGTCAACTGTCAATTGTCCACTGTCCATTAAATTAGAATCTTTCCAAACGAGAAAAGAAGAAGTCGCCTTCGATTTTAGCGTTTTCGTCGCTGTCGCTTCCGTGTACTGCGTTTTCGCCGATGGAAGACGCGAAGTTTTTACGGATAGTACCTTCAGCTGCTTCAGCTGGGTTGGTAGCGCCGATCAACGTACGGAAATCCGCCACTGCATTGTCTTTTTCCAAGATAGCTGCGATGATGGGACCGCTGCTCATGAAATCAACCAATTCGCCGTAGAAAGGACGTTCTTTGTGTACTTCGTAGAAAGCTCCCGCTTGTTCTTTAGTCAGTTTGGTCCATTTCAAAGCGACTACGTTGAAACCTGCTTTGATGATTTGATCCAGGATCGCGCCAGTGTGACCTTTAGCGGTAGCATCTGGTTTGACCATTGTAAATGTTCTGTTGCTCATGAGGCTTTTTGATTTTGAGGTGCAAAAATAAGTATTGGCGAAACAATAAGCAATCGCGCCATATTATTTTATTATAATTGCAACAAAAAATATTTGCCGATATTGAGCGAATAGTAGATTTTTGCGCCCTTATGGAGGCCATTACCGAATTTTATCCTTTGCTGTCTACGCCTAAGAATGTAGTAATAACCATGCACCAAAAGCCCGACGGCGACGCCTTGGGTTCGACTTTGGGACTTTCGCGTTTTTTGTGCAAACTGGGATTCAAGACAACCGTGATTTCCCCGACCAACTGGGCGAACTTTTTGAATTGGCTGCCTGGCTGTAAGGATGTCATTGACTACGAAACGAATCTTTCCCTTTCCGAAAAACTGGTCAGCGAAGCGGATTACTTGTTCTGTCTGGATTTCAACGTATTTTCCCGAACAAAAAACCTGGCCGGGCTTTTGGAAAAAAGCAAGGCCGTCAAGATCTTGATCGACCACCACGAAGAACCGCAAAAAGCCGCGTTCCAATATGGCATCAGCAATACACACAAAAGTTCGACCGCGGAAATGGTATATGATTTCATCGCAGATGCAGGTTACGCAGCGTTGATCGATTTGGATATTGCGACTTGTTTGTACACAGGCATCATGACGGACACGGGATCTTTCCGTTTTCCATCGACGAAAGCAAGTGTACATCAGGTGATTACGCATTTCAAACAGTTGGGACTGCAACATACGGCGATCCACGAACGGATTTACGATAGTTTCCGCGAAACGCGTCTGCGTTTTTTGGGAAATGCGTTGCTCAACCGCATGGAAGTTTTGTACCAGTACAACGCTGCAATCATGGTCGTTCCGCGTTCGGATTTGATTCATTTCAATACGCAAACGGGTGATACGGAAGGATTAGTAAATTATATGTTAGCTTTGGACGGAATTAAGTTTGCTGCAATCGTCATCGACCGGGAGGAAAATGCACGTAAATGGAGTTTCCGAAGCAAAGGAAAGTTTGACGTCAATAAGTTTGCACGGGCGCATTTCAACGGTGGCGGACACAAAAACGCTGCCGGCGGACTGAGTACGGAACCTTTGGACGAAGCGGTCAAACAATTCAAAACAGTATTGAAGGCATACGAAAGCGAACTTTCCGAGCCTTATGAATACTAGCAAAAAAGTAGCAATTTCAAATTAAGTTATAAATCAACATTAAAACAAACGTCTAGTAATGAGACAACTATTATCCGGATGTGTGGCTGCGGCAGCCATCCTATTCTGTTCTTGCCAAGGTTCGTACAAAAAGACCCAAGATGGCTTGGAATATCAGATTTTCGCGGGCAAAAACGACAAAGATTCTTTATTGAAATCTGGAGATTTCGTTAAATACAACGTAGAATACAGCATCAAAAGAAAAGGCAAAAGCGACACATTGATCTATTCTACCTACACCGGCGGTATGCCAGGATACGACAAAGTGGACACGACAGCTCGCCACGACATGCATTTCAGAGAGTTGTTGCCATTGATGAGAGTCGGCGACAGCGCAGTATTCAAAGTAAGCATTGACTCTTTGATCGCTCGTAACTTGATGCAGGAAAATCCATTGTTCTCCAAAGGCGCGGTTATCAACGGTAAATTGAGCATCGCCGAAAAATTCAAATCTGAAGCAGACGTATATGCGGACATTGCCAAAGAAATTTCCAAGGAAAAAATACACGAAATGGCGGACGTTCAACAATACATCAAAGACAAAAAGTTGAATGCCAAAATGACCAAAGACAGCGCGTTCGTCGTATTGGACAATCCTGGCGACTTGGCTGCAAAAGCAGATTCCGGTTTGCAAGTTGCGGTTAAATACGAAGGCCGTTTGGTTACAAACGATACGATTTTCGATAGCAATTTAAAATCCAACGATTCGCTGAAAATCGTTCTTGGACAGCACATGGTTATCCCAGGATGGGAATCTGGCCTGAAAGAGTTCGGCAAAGGCGGAAAAGGTAAAATCATCGTTCCTGCGTTTTTGGGTTACGGTCCTCAGCCAATGGGTAAAATCCCCGCGAACTCCAACTTGGTTTTCGATGTGGAAGTATTGGATGTCAGAAAACCAGAGCCAGCTAAAGCTGCTGCTGCACCTCAGATTGACATGCAGGCATTGCAACAGCAAATGCAACAACAGCAACAAAAAGGTGCTGCTAAAACAGCTGCTCCTGCTGCTCCCAACGGCAAATAATTTATTGTCGCCCATATAAAAAAGACCGCATCGCGTTAGTGATGCGGTCTTTTTGTTGACTTTCTAGTTGTTTTTTGCAAATATGAAATATGGATAAGCGTAAATATCCCGTCATTGTTGGACGCAGACCAACGACGGTGAAAGTAAAAAAGGTTCCGCCGTATTGGCAGAACCTTTTGTATAAGCATCGTTTTAATTGGATTTCAATAGGAATAAGAGATAAAAGCAAACAATCGAAGACGGCAAATTACAATTTCATACATTCGTTAGAGGCCTAAAGTTTCGAGGGACAGTTTCCGTCGACGTGTACAAATATATAATTTTTTTCTTTTTGCTAACAAATGTTCATTTATTTATTTTGAAAAAAATTTGTACGATAATTTTTTGCGTGTTACATTTGTTTTGCGTAAGTGTTAAAACACAGGCATTTAGCATTATGAAGACGATCAACAACAATTTTGGCTTTTTTTACTTTTTTTACTTTAGCACGAAGTAGATCGGGTAATTATTTGCTGAAACTGTTCACTAAATATTCGAGTCCCGGTCTGATAGGCCGGGACTTTTTTTGTCAATATTATTCAAAAGATTAATGGAAAATAAAGGCGCTAAAATTTCGATACAGGGTTACAGAGGTTGTTTCCACGAACAGGCGGCGAAACAGTTTTGGGGCGTGGACACGGAAATGATTTGTTGCGATACGTTCAAAGAGGTCGTGACGATCGCCGGCAACAAAACGCAGAGCAACGGCGGTACGATGGCAATAGAAAACTCGATTGCGGGAAGTATTTTGCCGAACTACAACTTGCTCAAAAAAAGCAACCTGCGAATCATTGGTGAAGTTTACTTGACGATCAAACAAAACTTGATGGCGTTGCCGGGCATTCGTTTGGAAGATATTCGCGAAGTGCATTCGCATCCGATGGCGCTTTTGCAATGCGGTGATTTTTTGGATAAATACAATTGGAAACTGGTAGAGTCGGAAGATACGGCGCTCAGTGCCCAAAAAATCAGTGAACACAAAAGCAAAACGATTGCCGCTATTGCGAGTTCGGTTGCTGCCGATATTTACGGTTTGGACATTCTCGCTCCGGAAATTAATACCATGAAGAAAAACTACACGCGTTTTCTCATGCTGAAAAGAGCCGATCAGGTCACGGAAGTCGAAAATGCCAACAAAGCGTCCATTTACTTCTATACGGATCATACGAAAGGTAGTTTGGCAAAAGTATTGACCAAAATTGCGGAAAACGACGTCAACTTGAGCAAGCTGCAAAGCTTTCCTATTCCAGGCACAAACTGGGAATACAGTTTTCACGCCGATCTCGAATTTGGAAATCTGGACATTTTTCACAAAACGTTATCCTCCATCGTTCCGTTGACGCGCAATTTGAAAATATACGGCGTCTACAAAAAAGGAAAAACTTTTTAAATGGACAATGGACTGTTGACAATTGACAATGGTTTTATCTCATAACTCATAATTCATAACTCATGGTGGTCGCTCATCGTCTTCAAAATATCAACGAATATTATTTTTCCAGAAAACTCCGCGAAATAGAGGAGTTGAACAAGCAAGGAAAAAATATTGTCAGTTTGGCTATCGGAAGCCCCGACTTGCCGCCGCATCCCGATGTCATCAAGGAATTGCAGGATACGGCAACGAATCCCAATAACCACGGCTATCAAGGTTATAAGGGAATCCCCGAACTGCGCGACGCGATGGCGCTGTGGTACAAGACTTGGTATGCGGTCGACGTCAATCCCAATACAGAAGTACTGCCATTGATGGGCAGCAAGGAAGGCATCATGCATATCTGCATGACTTACTTGAATCCGGGTGACAAAGTATTGGTGCCTGATCCAGGCTATCCGACTTATGCCAGCAACGTGACATTGACGGGCGCGGAACTGGTGCCTTATACATTGAATGCGGAAAAGAATTGGTATCCCGATTTTGAAGCGATTGAAAATGCCGGTTTGGGCGGCGTTAAATTGATGTTTGTCAACTATCCGCAAATGCCGACCGGGCAAAACGGCTCGATGGACGTTTTTGAAAAATTGGTCGCATTTGCCCGAAAACATCAGATATTGTTGGTGCACGACAATCCTTACAGTTTTATATTGAACGATGCGCCGATCAGTTTGCTGAGCGTTCCGGGCGCGATGGACGTCGCGATCGAACTGAACTCTTTGAGCAAATCGCACAATATGGCGGGCTGGCGCGTCGGCATGTTGATTGCGAAACCAGAACGTATTGAAGAAATTTTGCGTTTCAAGTCCAATATGGACAGTGGCATGTTCAAACCGTTGCAGTTGGCGGCGGTCAAAGCGTTGAGTTTGGGTAAAGAATGGCACGATTCGGTCAACAAAATCTACGCGGAAAGACGCGGAAAAGTGTACGAACTATTGGACACGTTGGGCTGTCAATATTCCAAAGACCAAGTGGGTATGTTTATGTGGGCAAAAATCCCCGGCCAATATAAAGACTGCTATGAAATGGCAGACAATATTCTGTACAACCATCATGTGTTTATTACGCCGGGAGGAATTTTTGGAAAAGAAGGTGAGCAATATATCCGCGTGAGCCTTTGCGGTAGTATTGAACGATTTGAGGAAGCGATTCGCAGAGTCAAGGAAAAATAATTTTCTCCAATAAGAAAAGAAAACAAAATGGACGAACAAAAACCAATAGTAGGGACAACGGCTGTTATTGGATTAGGACTGATAGGCGGATCGATGGCGTTGGCGTTGAAAGACAAAAAACTGACAAGTCACGTCATCGGTTCGGATCTGAGCCGCGAAAACGAACAAAAAGCGCTTGAACTCGGTCTGGTGGATGAAGTGCTGCCGCTCAAAGAAGCCGTCCAAAAAGCGGATTTGGTTGTATTGGCGGTTCCGGTCAATGCGTGCGTGCAGCTTTTGCCGATCGTATTGGACGAAGTAGACCAACAAATTGTAATCGACACGGGTTCTACTAAAACAAACCTTGTCAATGCGGTTGCCAACCATCCTAAACGTAGCCGTTACTTGCCGACGCATCCGATGTGGGGAACGGAATTTAGCGGTCCGGAAGCGGCGGTGCATGGCGCGTTTTCGGGCAAGGCGGTTGTTTTTTGCAATAGGGAAGAGGCGGATGCCGACGTATTGGCAACGGTGACCAAGATCTACGAAACGATCGGCATGAACATTATTTACATGCAGGCAGAAGCCCACGACGAACACGTAGCCTACATCAGCCATATTTCGCATATCACGTCATTTGCCCTTGCCAATACGGTTTTGGAAAAAGAGAAAAAAGAGGAAGCGATTTTTGCCTTGGCGAGTGCCGGTTTTGAAAGTACGGTGCGTCTTGCAAAAAGTCCGTCCACGATGTGGGTGCCGATTTTGCTGCAAAACCGGGAAAATGTATTGGACGTTTTGGACGAACATATTGCGCAGTTGGCACGTTTTCGCGACAGTCTGGAGCAAAAAGATCAGGTGCGTTTAGGTGAATTGATGCAAAATGCGAACAAAATCGGCCGTGTTTTGAAAAAATAAAGAAAAAAAAGCAATAATTTAGGCTAACAAGTGTTGTTTAATCCCAATACCCAACCTTTTAGTGTAATTTTGCGGAAATTTTTAATTAGATGATAACATTTGAAGAATTGGGTTTAGAAGAGCAGTTGGTAAAGGCTACCAGCGATTTGGGCTTCGTAAACCCCACAGCCATTCAGGAAAAAGCTATTCCTGCTTTGTTAAGTGGCACCAAGGATTTGATTGGGTTGGCTCAGACTGGTACCGGAAAAACTGCCGCTTTTGGTCTGCCTTTGTTGCAAATGATCGACAAAGACCAAAAGTTCCCACAAGCTTTGGTTATCTGCCCCACGCGTGAATTGTGTTTACAGATCGTAAAGGAAATCACCGCTTTCAAAAAACATTTGCCCAACGTACAGGTCGTTGCGGTATATGGCGGTAGCTCCATTTCCATGCAGATCCGTGATCTTAAAAGAGGCACCCAGATTGTAGTGGCGACGCCAGGTCGCTTGATCGATCTGATTGAGCGCAAAGCGATACAACTGGATAATATCAGGTACGTCGTATTGGATGAGGCGGATGAAATGCTGAACATGGGATTTCAGGATGATATTGAATTCATCCTTCAGAACACGCCAATACGCGAGTACACTTGGCTGTTCAGTGCGACGATGCCAAACGAGATCCGTCGTGTAACGAAAAAGTACATGACCGAACCTTTGGAAATCACGGTTGGTGCAGTCAATACGGCCAACAAAAATATCGAACACCAATATTTCGTGACAAACGCAAGTTACCGTTACGAAACGTTGAAACGCCTGATCGACTATAATCCGGGTATTTATGGTATCATATTTACCAGAACGAAAGTCGATGCGCAGTCCATCGCTGAAAAACTGACACGTGAAGGGTACGACATCGATGCTTTGCACGGTGACTTGACGCAGCAGCAGCGCGACAAAGTGATGAAAGCTTTCCGTGACAAGACTTTGCAGTTGTTGATTGCAACGGACGTAGCGGCGCGCGGTATCGACGTACAAGGTATCACGCACGTCATCAACTATGAGTTGCCAGACGACGTGGAAGTGTACACGCACCGTTCGGGTCGTACAGGCCGTGCAGGTTTGACGGGTATCAGTATGAGTATCGTTCACTCCCGTGAATTGTACAAACTACGCCAGATCGAAAAAATCGTGAAAGCGCCGTTCCACAAAACGGATATTCCAAGTGGTACCGAAGTTTGCCGCAAACAGTTCATGGCATTTATGAACAAAGTATTGAGCCTGGATATCGAATCCCGCAATCTGGATGCTTACATGCCGGCGTTGTTGGAAAAATTCGCAGACGTCAGCAAAGAAGAAATTCTGCGCAGATTGTCCATCATGGAATTTGACCGTTTCTTGAACTATTACGAAAACGCTCCTGATTTGAATATGCGCGAAGGCGACAGAAGCAGCAGCCGTGACCGTGGTAGCAGAGAAGACCGTGGAAGAGGCCGTGACCGTGAAAGAAGCGCGGACAGAGGCGAAAGAGGTGGCCGTGAAAAACTCAGCCGTGAATCCAATGGAGACATGATGCGTTTGTTTGTCAACCTCGGAACCAAAGACGGATTTTACAAAGCAAGTTTCTTGCAGTTCATATTGGACATGAGCGACTTGAAAAAAGACGTATTGGGCCGCATCGATATGCGCGAAATGAACAGTTGGGTGGAGATCGACAAGAAGTCTGCCAACAAAATGATCAAGGCGATCGACGGCAAAAACTACAAAGGCCGCCGCATCAGAATGAACGACGCAAACAGTCGCGGTTAGTTAAAATATTAGTTTTTTGAATTTTGAAAGAAAGAATACCCAATATTTTCAGATTTGTTTTAGGGGTTGTGTTTATTATAATTATAATAGCTATTCCTCATAACCTATTTGGTATTGATATTCTTTCTTTTTTCTCAATAGGTAGTTTCTTACTTTTTGGTTTTCTGCTTTTTCATAAATGGTTGAGGGCTTATTACGTACTTATTACTATTTATTGTTCTTTGACACCGTTGTTGTGTTTACAATATTTTTGGGCGCGGATGGAATTGTGCCCTGAGCTATGGAATGCAATTTTGAATACTAGTTTTAGAGAAATAAAAGAGTTGGTTGGAAAGCATTTTTGGATCTTGACAAGTACTGTTTTGTTTACCTCAATACTTACATGGCAAATATGCATTAGGCTCCTGCCTCGGAAAATAATGTTTTCCCGATCTGTATTGATTACTAGTATTGGACTTGTGGGGATATTGATTTGTGGTACTGTCAATACCAAGATGATAGAGCAAGGCTTTTGGTATTACGGATTTAAAAAATTGCAGCCGCTACCTGTCAGTTGGAATTTAATCTATCAATTACGACAGAGAAAAAGAGTGGCTGGATTTGACGCAGAAAGAGATGCCTACCTATATAAGATGAAATCCAAAGGCGACAGCGTATTAACGAAAACCGTTATTGTTCTCGTTATCGGGGAGACGGGACGAGAAGATCATTGGTCTTTGGGTGGATATGGGAGAGAGACAAATCCTTTGTTGTATAAGGAGAATGGCTATTTTTTCAAAAACGTTACAGCACCCGCAGGAATGACTATTCTGTCGGTTCCTCTAATAATGACGGCTACTCCACCAAATGATTGGATAAGCCATTATCGTAAGAAAGGGGTTATTGATGCATTTAAGGAAGCGGGTTTCTATACGGCTTTCATTACCAATCAAGCTGATAATCTGACTAATCCGTATAGTGCTAGGGATTTGCATTTTAAATATGTGGACACGCTTGATAACGTAGACAATACGGATGTTGCAAAGCCTGATTTACGATCATATGATGTGAGGATAATACCTTCTTTGATTAATATGTTGCGGAAAGAGGATAAAAGAAATTTATTTGTCGTTCTTCATACAAATGGTTCTCATTGGCACTATGCCGAGCGTTATCCTGCGGAGTTTAATGTGTTTGATCAAAACTCTCCAGGTGTTCCCAAGAATCAATATGGTTACGATAAAGAAATTGCAATGTATGATAATAGTATTTTGTATACAGACTATATATTGAAGAGCATAATAGATGAACTTAAAAAAATAAATGGAAATGTTGCAATGATTTATACCTCCGATCATGGTGAAAATCTAAAAGATGATGCGCGAAAGCTGCGGTTTCATTCGCCGGATCCCACCAAATATCTATTGCATATTCCTTATTATGTTTGGATGAATGATAAAATGAAAAAGGATCATCCTAGTTACGATTCTCTATTGATGGCACATAAAGATTATCCTTTGTTAACATCGGAAATGACAATGTATACGGCATTTGACCTAGCTGGATTGGAAACAGAAACAGAAAAAGAGCAACAGCGGTCAAATAGTCTTCTGTCTAAACAATTAAAGAAAAGTGAGCAACGATTCTACACACCAGTAAGAAGCGATTTAAAATATACCGATTTATTAAGAGATTAAATAGAGATGGAAAATAAGGCTATAAATATTTCAAAATTTATTCTGGGATTGGTATTGATTGCCATTATAATGGATATACCGCATCTCTTGTTTGGATTTGATGTATTGTCTATATTTTCCATTTTTTTCTTTTTATGCATAGGGGCAGCTGTGTTTTCGTGGAACTTAAGGATCTATAAATTCTTACTTCTGTTTATTTGCCTTTTGGTACCTATTGAATCTTTGAGCTATTTCTGGGGAAATATAGAGCTTGGTATTACTTTGTGGAATATACTTCTGACCACTAATTACAAGGAAGTAATAGAACAGTTGCTAAGAAAAGAACTAATATGGGTATTGTTGTCTTTAATAATATTGGGGATTGGGGTAATTGCGATTAATAGAAATTTGCTGGCGGCCAAGTTGTCTGTATTGCAGCGTAGTGTCTTTGGATGTGTAGGGATTGTGGGTGTGGTAATCTGCTCTATTGTACTTGCGAATGCTAAATATAGAGGCAGTGTTAATCTCGGATTTAAGAATTTGCATCCCCTGCAATATGTATCATCCTTGGCGTATTGCCAAAAGCGCAGAATGCGTGTGTCGTCATTCGAAAAGGAAAGAAATGCATATTCTTTCGGTATGGTGCAGTTGGAAAGAGCTATTTTGGATACGAACATAGTTGTACTCGTAATCGGGGAAACCATAAGGTATGATCATTTGTCCTTGAATGGGTATTATAGGAAAACAACGCCTTATTTGGACAATCAAACCAATCTTTATTCTTTTGACGATGTTAGTGCACCGGCAGGAGGAACGATCTATTCTATTCCATTGGTTATGACAGGGTGTGCACCTTATCAATACGAAGAACATTATAGGTATAAGGGAATCATTGATGCGTTCAGAGAAGGGCATTACTATACAGCTTATCTGACAAACCAGGAAGAGCAGAAAGATGATTCTTTTAAAGACGAGTATCATTATCAGTCGGTTGATACATTTGTCAATACATCGCTTGGTAATACAAATAGAAATTTTCTTCAAGCCTATTATGATACAGATGTAATAAAGCCTTTATCGGGCATTATTGGGAACTATAAGCATAAGAATCTTTTTGTGGTTATACATTTGATGGGTGCCCACTGGGCCTATGACAAAAGATATCCGCCAGAATATGATGTATTCAAGGCTGGAGATAATCCTAGGTATAAAAATAAATATGGTTATGATCATGCTATAGCTCAATACGACAATGCTATATTGTATGAAGACTATGTCTTTGAACAGATTATTCAGTTGTTAAAAAAACGAAATGGCAATGCTTCACTCCTTTATTTGTCGGATCATGGGGAAAACTTAAAAGACGATGAACGCCAATTGGTTGATCATAGTCCACAACCCAATAAGTATTTGCTGCACATTCCTTATTTTATTTGGCTGAACAATCAGATGAACGACAAATTGCCTAATATTGAATTATTAAAAAAGCATAAAAAAGTTCCTTTGTTGTCCTCTGAAGCTACGCTCTTTACTTTAATGGATCTCGCTGGCTTGCAGACGACGGCTTTGCAAAGAGATCAGCAGAGATCGAGTATATTGTCTCCCTACCTGGATGAGAGTGAACAGCCTGTGTTTGCTCCGTTCTTTCAGAAATTAAGATATCCCGATTTATTAAAAAATTAAAATTGTCTCAATATGGAAACTTCCACCTCCAACGAAAAAAAATTAATTGACCAATTGTGGGAAAAACGCCCATTGATCATTTCCGGACCTTGCAGTGCCGAGTCTGAAGAACAAGTTATCGAAACGGCTGTTCGTCTGAAAAATACAGGCAAAGTCGATATGCTGCGTGCAGGTATCTGGAAACCACGTACGCGTCCAGGATCTTTCGAAGGCGTCGGTACGATCGGTTTGCCTTGGTTGCAAAAAGCAAAAGCAGCTTCCGGATTACCTATTTCCGTTGAAGTCGCGATGCCTAAACAGGTAGAAGATTCGTTGACGTTTGGCGTTGACCTGGTATGGTTGGGCGCGCGCACGACGGTCAATCCGTTCAGCGTGCAGGACATTGCCGATTCCTTGCGCGGCGTGGACGTACCCGTATTGATCAAAAATCCCATCAATCCCGATGTTGAATTGTGGACCGGAGCCGTTGAACGTATCGCAAAAGCAGGCATCAAAAAAATCGGTTTGATCCACCGTGGATTTTCCGCCTACGGCAATACCGAATACCGCAACGCGCCAATGTGGCATTTAGCGGTGGAGATGCGCCGTCGTTTCCCTGATATGTTGTTCATCAACGACCCTTCGCATATTTCCGGAAGAAGAGATATTTTGCAGTCCGTTGCGCAGCATGCTGCCAATATGAAATTTGACGGTTTGATATTGGAATCGCACATCGATCCTGACCACGCTTGGAGCGACGCCTCTCAGCAAATCACGCCGGAAAAAGCTGGCGAACTGTTCGGCAATATCGTTTGGCCACAACAAGGCGACGTCAAAAACGATCAGGAACTGGAAAAATATCGCCAGCAGATCAATCATCTGGACGATGAATTGTTCCAGATATTGGGTCAACGTATGAAGATTGCAGACAAAATCGGTCAATACAAAAAAGACCACGACATGACGGCGTTGCAGGCTTCTCGTTGGAACGAAATCATCGAAAAATATCAGGCAAAATCCGCAAAATTAGGTCTGAGCAAAGAGTTTATTGCGGCATATTTGGAAGCGGTTCACGTGGAAAGTATCGACCACCAGAACGCTATCATGAGCGAAGAAAAGAAAGCTTAAACATTCAAAGCCTAAAGCAGAAAACCAAAAGCGTAAAGCAAAACTTACACTAGCTTTAAGCTTTCTGCATTGAGCTTTACGCTTTTAAAATAGTTTGCGTTTGAAAAAGATTATCAAATATCCTACCGGATCAACTATATTTTATTTCAATGAATCGCTGTCCTTATTAGAAACTATTGTTGACAAAAACAATAGTTTCATAATAACGGATGATACCGTCGGCTCTTTTATTGCCAAGAAATTAAAAAAGTGGAATATCATCACGATTCCCGCAGGCGAGCAACACAAACAGTCCAATACCGTTGACGATATTATCGGACAACTCGTACAACTAGGCGCAGATCGTAAGTCTACTATTATTGGCATCGGCGGCGGCGTCGTCACGGATATTGCGGGCTATGTAGCCGCAATATATATGCGCGGCATTCAGGTTGGATTTGTACCAACAACTATATTGGCGATGGTCGATGCGAGTATTGGTGGAAAAAACGGTGTTGACGTTGGTATTTATAAAAATATGGTTGGTACATTCAAACAACCTGCGTTTTTACTATATGATTATAGTCTGCTGAAATCCTTACCCGAACTACAATGGGTGAATGGCTTTGCGGAAATTATTAAACATGCGGCTATTAAAGACGCTGCCATGTTCAAAAAACTGGAAGCGCATTCTTTGAAAGACTATAAAAAAGACAAGGAATTGCTGGATAAACTCATCATGCGCAACGCATTGCTCAAAGCTAAAGTTGTACAGGAAGATACATTCGAGCAAGGTGATCGCAAACTATTGAATTTTGGACATACGCTCGGTCATGCAATCGAGAATACTTATGAACTGCCACACGGTTACGCCGTAAGTATTGGAATGGTTGTCGCAGCCTATTTGTCCAAATCCATATTGGGTTTCAAACAATCCGAACGTTTGGTGAAAATCATCGAGCAATATGGTTTGCCTGCCTATTACGAATATGACGCGTCCATGGCTTTGAAAAATATGCTTTCCGACAAGAAGCGTATCCGCGATATCATACACTATGTACTGTTGGAAAGAATCGGACATGCTGTTCATAAGCCCTTAACCATGAATGATATTGCTCCCATAGTGGAATCGTTGGGTGTTATTGAAAAGTAATTGTTCAATTAAATATGATTAAAAAACTAATAGCAACGTTTGTAATGCTAATCAGTATTCTTGGCCTAGCAAATGCGCAGAAAAATGAAGAATACCCGACAAACTTTGACTGTGCTCAGTTGGATTCGGCTAAGAATAATATTAAGGATTGGGAGAAGAAAAATGTTGCATTTGATATTTTGATTGTTGATACTGCAATAGATGGTCGTAAGCGTACTGTCTTTAAAGGTCAGCTTTCATGCGGGGAAACTGTTTGGTTTTGCCCTCTTGGTTCAAGTGAGATTTTGAAGGTGGGTTCGAGAATTCGCGCACTTTCATATTTCAGAAAACGTAGTTTTTTAGATCCAATGCGTAAAGTCACTAATGATAAATTGGATTTCTTGGTTTTAGCAGTGATTGATCTGAAAAATAAGAGGATTATTAGTTTTTTTAATATTCCCAAACAAATCGAGGACTGGAAAAATGGGATTTTTATGTTAAATAAATAAGTATACAATTTTTATGTCGAGTATAGTACCTCAAAATATAATCGTTTTTCCAGGGAAAGTTTCTGGTGAGATTACAGCTCCAGCTTCCAAAAGTTCCATGCAACGTGCTTGTGCAGCAGCACTTGTTCGTCACGGTAAAAGCCATATTCTTAATCCGGGAATTTCCAATGACGACATTGCGTCCAAAGGGGTAGTTCAGGCGCTTGGTGCTGTCATTAGAGAACTAGAAGATGGTTCGCTTTTAATGGATAGTTCGGCTGAAAAAAGTTTTGACAAACTAGACATTCATTTTGGCGAAAGTGGCTTGGGGATTAGGATGTTCACGCCCATAGCTGCTACGTTAGAGAGTGCAGTTCATATAACGGGTGAGGGAAGCTTGCTGACGCGCCCGATGGATTTTTTTGATGAAGTATTGCCGCAGCTGGGCGTCACGATTCAATCCAATAACGGGAAATTGCCATTGGACATAAAAGGTCCGCTTGTTCCCAAAGATATTGTTGTGGACGGTTCGTTAAGTTCACAATACCTGACTGGCTTATTGTTGGCGTATGCCGCATTGGATGCGACAAACGTAACTATAACTGTTGACAACCTGAAAAGCAAACCCTATGTGGATTTGACGCTGAAAGTGATGGCGGATTTTGGGTTGAAAGTTCCGCGAAATGAAAATTATGAACGTTTCGTTTTCGAAAACAATAAAGTAGAAAAACAAGCGGAGATTATGTATTCTGTTGAGGGTGATTGGAGTGGCGGTGCTTTTTTGCTTGTTGCGGGTGCTGTTGCGGGACAACTGACCGTGAAAGGTTTGGATCTCCAATCAACACAAGCAGACAAAGCGATTTTGCAGGCATTGCAGGATTCCAAATGCCAACTGTCTATTGGATTTGACCAGATTGAAATTGGCAAACCGATAGAATTGCAACCATTCCGGTTCGATGCTACGGAATGCCCTGATTTGTTTCCGCCCTTAGTCGCATTGGCTGCCAACTGTAATGGAGATTCCATGATTGAAGGCGTGTCGAGATTGGCGCATAAGGAAAGCGATCGTGGTATAACCTTGCAGGAAGAATTCGGAAAAATGGGTATTGTTGTTGAGTTGAAAGGAGATGTGATGATTGTGCATGGCGGTACGGGTATCAAAGCTGCCCAAACGCATTCGCATCATGACCACCGTATTGCAATGGCCTGTGCTGTTGCCGCCTTGAATGCCAACGGTGCTGTCCATATTGCGGAAGCCCCTGCTGTTAAAAAATCCTACCCTAACTTTTACCAGCACATGGAAAAAATAGGTGTGAAGATTGAGTTCTAAAAAAGATTTTGCTCTTTGTTTAGTGAAGTTGTTTGGACTATTTTGCATTAGTATGAAATATTAGTAGCTCGGTTTGCGGTTTTTGTTTTTGACTTTTTAATTTTGACCTAATACAAATTATGGCGATCAAATTCTTGTTTTTAGATATAGGAAACGTAATGCTCAACAATGGTTGGGACAGAGAAGGACGTCAACAAGCAGTCGAAAAATTTGGTTTGGATGCGGCCGATTTGGATGAGCGCCACCATTTGACGTTTGATACTTACGAAGAAGGAAAAATATCTCTGGATGAATATCTGCGTCGTATTGTTTTTTATAAGGAACGGGACTATACAATGGAGGAATTCAAAAACTTCATGATGCAGCTTTCCAAACCTAAACCGGAGATGATTGAACTGTTTAAATATCTGAAAGAAAAACATCATCTCAAATTAGCGGTGGTCAATAATGAAGGCCGCGAATTGAACGATTATCGTATCAACAAGTTTGGATTGGTTGATTTCATTGATTTCTTTATCTCGTCTTGTTTTGTCCACATACGCAAACCTGACACTGATATTTTCTCACTTGCATTGGATATTGCACATGCCAAAGCGGATGAAGTGGTTTATATTGATGATCGTCCGATGTTTGTTCATGTTGCGCAGCGTATGGGTTTGAATGGAATTGTGCATACCACGATTCATGATACAAAGGCCAAATTGGCAGAGTACGGTTTGGGCGAATAATTTTAATAAGCGTTATTTTATAGTTTAGATAAAACGATATAATGAATACTTTCGGACGTTTTTATAGAGTCAGTATTTTCGGTGAATCACACGGCGAATCCGTAGGTGTCAGTATTGACGGCATTCCTGCGGGTATTCCCTTGAAAGAGGAAGACTTCCTTCCGGACATGGAAAGGCGCAAAGGCGGCAAACAAAAAGCAACTACACCACGTCAAGAAGCTGATGTACCTATTTTCAAAAGTGGTATTTTCAATGATTTCTCTACTGGCGTTCCGGTAACTATATTGTTTGAAAACAACAATACACGTTCTGGCGACTATGAAAAACTGAGAGCCGTCCCGCGTCCCGGTCATGCCGATTTCGTCGCACACACTAAGTTTGGCGGTTTTGAAGACTATAGAGGCGGCGGATCATTCAGTGCGCGATTGACCGCAGGCATTGTCGCAGCTGGCGTTATCGCTAAAAAGATATTGGGCAATACAATCAACGTCCACGCAGAAGTCACTGAAGCCGGTGGAGAAACAGATATAGAAAAAGGAATTGAAAAAGCAATTGAGGCAAAAGATAGTGTAGGAGGAATTGTGGAATGTCGCGTTTCTGGTTTGCCTATTGGATTAGGCGAACCGTTTTGGGATAGTGTGGAGTCCTTATTGGCACATGCGGCGTTTTCCATTCCTGCAGTGAAGGGCGTGGAATTTGGAAATGGTTTCCAGTCTGCTAAATTGTTTGGTACGGAAAACAATGACGTGATTCTGAATGATGCAGGTGAAACGAAAACCAACAATGCTGGCGGTATCGTTGGTGGTATCTCCAATGGAAACGAACTTGTTTATCGTATTGCAATCAAACCTACTTCCTCTACTCCAAAACAACAGCACACTTGGAATTGGGATTCCAAACAGATGGAAGATTTTTCCGTGAAAGGTCGCCACGATCTGTGTGTGGCTCTGCGCGCTCCGGTTATATTGGAGGCTATGACTGCTATTGTATTGGCGGACTTGATGATTATGGAAAACAGAGTTCCAAGAGTGTTTGAAGAATGGACAATTGACAGTGGACAGTTGACAATGAAAGAGTTTTATCGGCGTAATCTGTGAGAGAAAACGAATACTATAATAAAAGAAAGGCTATTCACATAACAAAAGCGAGGCAACGCATAGTTGCCTCGCTTTTTGCTTTTTTTGACTTTTACTATAAAGTCGCCATGTCAATAACGAAACGATATTTCACGTCGCTTTTCAATACACGTTCGTAGGCTTCATTGACGTAGTTCATGTCAATGATTTCCACGTCCGAAACGATATTGTGTTCCGCGCAATAGTCGAGCATTTCCTGTGTTTCGGGAATGCCGCCGATCATGGAGCCCGCAATTGCGCGGTTGCCGCCCAATAGGCTGAATCCCTTGATTTGAATAGGTTCTGGTGGAACACCCACACAGATCTGAACACCGTTGGTTCTCAACATGTTTTGGTACATGTCGTAGTCGTGCGTAGCGGAAACCGTATCCAATATAAAATCAAAATAACGCGTGTATTTTTTGACTTGTTCAGAATCTTTGGTGTGGCAGAAATTGTGCGCGCCCAATTTTTTAGCGTCCGCTTCTTTGGAAAGCGAAGTGCTCAGCATCGTCACTTCCGCACCGAAAGATGCAGCGAATTTAACAGCCATGTGACCCAATCCGCCCAAACCAAGAACGGCTACGCGGTGACCTTTTCCGATGCCCCATCTGCGAAGTGGAGAGTACGTCGTGATACCTGCGCAAAGCAACGGCGCAACACCTTTGATGTCTAATTTTTCGGAAACGTGCAAAACGAATTTTTCGCTACAGACGATTTTGTTGGAATAACCACCGTAGGTCGGCGTTTTTCCGTCTTTTTCGTAAGCGTTGTAGGTTTGTACGCTTTGTCCTTTTTCGCAGAATTGTTCCTGTCCGTTTTTGCAGCTGTCACATTCGCCGCAAGAGTCCACCATACAGCCAATACCAGCGAGGTCGCCGACTTTGAATTTGGTAACGCTGGAGCCTACTTGCTCAATACGTCCCACGATTTCGTGTCCGGGAACGATCGGGTAGATGGACGGAAACCATTCGCTTTTTACCTGATGGATGTCCGAATGGCAAACGCCGCTATATAAAATCTTGATCAATACGTCATTTGGCCCTGGATCTCTTCTTTCAAATTCCCATGGTGCCAATCCGCTTGTCGCATTTTGTGCCGCATAACCTTTCGTCGTAATCATTTGCTTCTGTTTTTAAATTTAAAAAATGGAAATCCTAAATCGGCGCGCAAATTTCTAGTTAAATAATTTGGCGGCAACTTTATCGTCGTGTCCGTAAATGTCTTTACGGAAATTTAATTTTCCGTTATTGTCGACCCAAGCCGTGAAATAGACCAGATAAACAGGAATCGTCGGTTTGATCGTTACCCAAGTTTCTTTCGTGTTGTTGTGCATCAAAGAATCGATGACTGGGGTGGAATAAGTCGTAGAATCGTTGCGCAGTAAGAATTGCGCCATCTGCATCGGACTCGAAAGTCGGATGCAACCATGGCTCAAACCTCTATTGGACGACGTGAACAAATCATGGTTGGGCGTGTCGTGCAGATAAATGTCATAGTCGTTCGGAAACAAAAATTTGACTGTTCCCAGTGCATTGTCAGGACCGGGTAATTGTCGTACATCGACAGGTTGGCCGCTTTTGTTTTTTCCGAAAACCTGCATATTGTGATTAGCTAAATAGTTGGGATCGCGTGCAATACCCGGAATGATTTCGTTTTTGATGATGCTCGTCGGAACGTTCCAATACGGCGCAAAAACGATATATTTCAAATTGCCGGAAAAAATAACCGTATTGTGTGCGGACGAACCGACAATGACGCGCATGTCAAACAACGGTTCATTTGCCTGATACGTGTATAGTCTAAACTCTGGGATATTGACCCAAATATAGGTGTCGGGAATATTGGCCGGCAGCCAGCGCGCACGCTCAATATTGACCAAAATTTTTCGGATCAAAGTGTCGATCGGCGTATTGATCGAACGGATAAACGCCGGACCAACAACGCCGTCGCTGCCAAGTCCCATGCGCGTTTGATACGATTTGACGCTTGCTTCCATCGTCTCGTCAAAAAGGTTTGTACCGTCGTTTTCGTCCAGGTCGCCCAATGCGTTGAGCCTTGCTTTAAGTTCGGAAACAAACGGGTTGTCGTCGCCGAGTTTGAGCTTGTTGACAGGCATACTTAGGCTGTCCCACTCCGGATTGTTCCTTTTGATCGCGAGATATTGCTGCAAAAACTCATTGAGTTTTTTGTAGCTGGGATTGAGTTGTTTGTCAAAAAAAAACTGTGCATTGTCGCTTTTCAAGGACGAATCCAATAGCGAGGACAAGTCGATCTTTTTGCGCGGAATGAACCAGCCCAACTGCGTTGCGTCGAGGTCTGCCCCTTTGAATTGTCGGGACGTATATTGGAAAAACTGCCCGGTAAAATAAAGTTCAGCCGCTATTTCGTCCTGCGTTATTTTCTTTTTGTCAAAACCTTTCGCTCTATAGTCCGCGTATAGTTTGTTCAGTTTTGGATCGTAAAGGCTGCTGTCGTTGCTTTCTGCAATCTGCGTATTGAGCAAGTTGATAAAATTTCCCGTTTGCTCGATCAAGCCCGAACTGTCAAACCATGCAAATTCATAGTTGCGCGATTTGTAAAAGTCGATAAACTGCCTTTCGTAGTTTTTCATCGCAGGATTTTCGGCGAGAAAAGACTCGATTTTTGTACTGTCCAAAAAGAGATTGTTGAACGAAGATTCCTGCGTGATGGTCGTGTCTCTTTTGACTTCTTCTTTTTTGGTTTTGTCTTTACAGGCGACGACGATCAGCGCGCTCGCTATAAATATGCCTATAAGTTTGCGTGTATTTCTGTTCATAGTATTTTCGTTGAATGTAGGGTCAGCAATACGGCACCGGCGATGGCGGCGGTTTCCGTTCTCAAACGATTCGTACCCAAACTTACAGGAACAAATCCGTTTTTTTCCGCTAATAGGATTTCTTCGGAAGAAAAATCACCTTCGGGGCCGACCAATAATTGTACATCATTTTGTATGGTTATTTCAGACAATTCCGTTTTCGGATTGTCCTCGCAATGCGCAATCAATTTTTGTTCGTATTGCGATTGTTCCGCTACAATGGAATAGGTGGTCGGTTCGTGCAAAATCGGCAAGTACGTTTGCTGGCTTTGTATCATCGCCGCCGCCAGTACTGCCGTGGCGCGATCCTGCCTAAAATGATTTTTTTCGGTATGTTCCGTTATCATCGGAATGATTTCCGTAATGCCGAGTTCGGTTGCTTTTTCCAGAAACCAGTCGAACCGCGCTCCGTTTTTTAACAGTCCAATAGCGATGCAACGTTTGTGCGTATTGGGTTCTTGCCGTTCGATGTGTTCTATTTTTACCTGCGACTTGCTTTTGTGCGGAGCGGTCAATATGGCTTTTGCCAAAAGACCTTTTCCGTCCGTCAATAAGAGCGGGCTATCGTTTTGCATCCGCAATACCTGCGCGCAGTGTTTGCTGGTATTTTCCGAAAGCGTGTAAAACACGTCGTCTTGCTGCAATAATGGTTCGTAAAAATAGGGTAGTTGCATATACTCTTTTTCCTGTTTGCAAACGCGAATATATTTCAGTTTGGGCAAATAGAAATGTGCCCTGGTGGTTGATAAATGTTCACTCAAATAATCTTCCACTTTTTTTGTCAAGAAAACGTAACAGAAGAAAAACGCAATTAATCCCCGTCGTTCGTGCGGATACGAACCACCTTCTGCCATAATGTACAAAGATTTCCTTTGGCACTCAAATTGGACAATACAGGGAACGTTTTATTAAGCGCAAAACAAATACTATTGGCGTGACATTTTGTCGCATCTAAAAGAGATATATGTACAAAAAGAAGTTTTTCGACGCGTCGGATGGCGAACATGAATTTTTACCGATTATTCCCATCAACGAAAACGACGCCGACAATGATAAAGACCTCGTGATTCCTGACAATATTGGCATATTGCCCTTGCGCAATACCGTTTTGTTTCCGGGCGTGGTCATTCCGATTACGGTTGGCCGCGACAAAAGCATCGAAGCGGTCAACGAGGCGAACAAAGGCGACAAATTGATCGGCGTTATTGCCCAAAAATCCATGAGCGTGGAAGAGCCTACGCCGGACGATCTTTGTGCGGTCGGAACGGTTGCCAAAATCGTCAAACTGATCAAAATGCCGGACGGCGGCACGACCGTTATCATACAAGGGAAAAAGCGCTTCGCATTGCAACAGGTCACACAGGAAAATCCGTATTTCAAGGCCGATATTCAGGTTTTGGAAGAAGACGAAACGCCGCAGACGGAACAGTTTGACGCATTGATGGACAGCATCAAGGAAAGCGCGGGACAGATTATCCAGATGACGCCCAATATGCCGCAGGAAGCTTCGCTGATATTGAAAAATATCGAAAACCCAAGTTTTCTGATCAATTTCGTCAGCAGCAATCTCAACAACGATTTGGGTGAAAAACAAGCGATGTTGGAAGAAGGAAACCTGTTGCATCGCGCCGAAGCTTTGATCGCTTTGCTGCAAAAAGAATTGCAGTTCGTCGAACTGAAAAACAAAGTGACGAACAAAGCGCGCATTGAAATCGACAAACAACAAAAGGAATATTTTTTACAACAACAGTTAAAAAGTATCAAGGAAGAATTGGAAGGCGGCGACGCCAACTCCAAGGAAATCAAGAATCTCCGCAAAAAAGCAGAAGAAAAAAAGTGGCCGCAAGCTGCAAAGGAAATGTTTGAAAGTGACGTGGAAAAACTCGAAAGAATGAATCCTTCCACGCCCGACTATTCCGTTACTTATAATCATATTGAGCTTTTGCTCGATCTTCCTTGGGACGAAATCACGGAAGACAATTACGATTTGGTCAATGCGCAAAAGGTTTTGGACAAAGACCATTTTGGCATGAAAAAAATCAAGGAACGCATATTGGAATACCTGGCGGTATTGAAACTAAAAGGCGACTTGAAAAGCCCGATCCTTTGTTTTGTCGGCCCTCCGGGTATTGGCAAAACTTCTTTGGGCAAAAGTATTGCGCGCGCTATTGGGCGCAAATACACGCGACTGAGTTTGGGTGGTGTGCATGACGAAAGCGAAATCCGCGGTCACCGCAAAACCTATATTGGCGCGATGCCGGGACGTATTTTGCAGAATTTGTCCAAAGTGAAAAGTTCCAATCCTGTAATGATATTGGACGAAATCGACAAACTCGGCAGCGACTATAAAGGCGATCCATCTTCCGCGATGCTGGAAGTATTGGATCCGGAACAAAACAGTACGTTTTACGACAACTATTTGGAATTGGAATACGATCTGAGCAAAGTTTTGTTCATCGCGACTGCCAATAGTTTGAAAGATATTCAGCCGGCGTTGCGCGACCGTTTGGAAATCATTGACCTCAGCGGTTATGCAATCGAAGAAAAAGTCATGATTGCCAAAAAATTCCTTTTGCCAAAAGAAAAAGAAGCGCACGGTTTGGCTAAAGTTCCGGTGAAGGTTTCGGATAACGTTTTGGAAAAATTGATCCAGAACTACACACGCGAAAGTGGCGTTCGCGAACTTGACCGTCAGCTGGCGTCTTTGATGCGCAAACTAGCCAAAGATTTTGCGATCAACGGCGAAGTGAGATCGACGGTGACGGATACGGATTTGGAAACGTTGTTGGGGCCTGCGATTTACAGCAATGATATGTATAAAGAAGTGTATATGCCGGGCGTAGCTGTTGGTTTGGCATGGACTTACGTCGGCGGTGATATTTTGTTTATAGAATCCTTGTTGAGTGAAGGGAAAGGCGAACTGAAACTGACCGGAAATCTCGGCGACGTGATGAAGGAAAGTGCCGTCACTGCTTTGTCTTACCTGAAAAGCAACGCGAAAAATATCGGCATCGATCCAAAAGATTTTGAAACGAAAAATATCCATATTCACGTTCCGGAAGGCGCTACGCCAAAAGACGGTCCGAGCGCGGGCATTACGATGTTGAGCGCATTGACTTCTGCGTTTACAGGGCGCGCGGTCAGACCATATTTGGCCATGACAGGCGAAATCACTTTGCGCGGGCAAGTTTTGCCGGTCGGTGGAATCAAGGAAAAAATCCTTGCCGCAAAACGCGCCGGCCTAAAAGAAATCATCCTTTGCGAAAAGAACCAAAAAGATATAAACGAGATCGAAAAAAACTATATCAAAGGTCTGAAATTCCATTTCGTCAAAACGATGGATGAAGTATTGAATATCGCTTTAAGTAAAAAGAAATAGCATTGGCAACTATATAAAAGTGTAAAGGCATCCAATATCAGGTCAAACGCATTTGAATTTACTTGAGGATGCCTTCCAAAATATGCTGTTCTTTTTTCTTGATAAAAAAGAACAAAAAAATCAAGTCGTTCTAAGGGCGACCCAAGCGGGCGAATGCACCAATACAAATAAAAAACAAAGTGATGTTGGTAATCCTTCGGACCGTTCGGTATCGGCTTCGAGTACATTTTCGGCGGAAGTCGGAGTGCGGAGGCTATTTGCCTTTGTCTTGGGTATTTTGTGTTTTTGGGAGGTCAATTTTTTAACTTTATGCTTGTGGACATAGAACAATTTGCAAAGACGTGGGTTGAGTCTTGGAACTCGCATAATCTTGAGGATATATTGCGCCATTTTCGGATGATATTGAAATCACTACGCCAATGATCAAAATCGCATTGGGCGTAGATTCCGGGTCCCTGAAAGGAAAGAAAGACGTAGGTGATTATTGGCAAAAAGCTTTAACAAAATTACCTGATCTGCATTTTGAATTGTATCAGGTAACGCGTGGTGTGGATTCTGTTGCCTTATATTATAAATCCGTTATGGGGAAAAATGCAATTGAAGTCATGTTTTTCGATGATGAGGGCAAGGTCAATAGGATGTATGCGTTCTATACGGATTGAGTTTTTGACATTTTACCCCAATCGCTTTACCCAACTCTTGACCAGGTCCAGCTGCTCCTCCCGTGTCATATTGGAGTTGTCCAATACTCTGGCATCTTCGGCTTGTCGCAGCGGGCTGACTTCGCGGTGTGAGTCAATATAGTCACGTTCTTCCAGATTTTTGCGAACGTCTTCTCGGGTGATATTGGGCTGTGTGGCTTGCATTTCTTTCAAACGCCTTTCGACGCGGACTTCCGGCGAGGCCGTCATGAAAATTTTCAGTTCGGCGTCGGGAAACACGACCGTGCCAATATCACGACCGTCCATCACAATTCCTTTTTCCTGGCCCATGCGCTGCTGCTGTGCGACTGCTAGTGCGCGTATTTCGGGGATCGTCGCATATTGGCTGACGTTGCTGCTGACCTGCATTTCGCGGATTTCTTTTTCCACGTTTTCGCCGTTGAGGAACATTGCGTTGATGCCTAGTTCGGGATCATATTGGAATGCCAAATGGATGTTTGACAGCTCGTCCAGTATGGTTTCTTTTTGCGAAGCGTCGATTTTTTTTCTAAGAAAATAAAGCGTTGCGGCGCGGTACATCGCTCCCGTATCGATAAAAATATAGTCTAAATCTTTTGCGAGTTGTTTAGCCAAAGTACTTTTTCCACAGGAGGAATAACCGTCGATTGCAATAATTATTTTCTTCAAAATATTGTGTATTGAAAACGTCAACAATGTGCCAAAATTAAGGATTCTTGCAACGCTGAATGGCAAAACTTAAAGAACTCGATACAAAACGAGAAAATGTTTTCGTCGTCTAAACCGTATTACTTTTTTCTCCAAAAAACTAACAAACGAAAGGTTTTGTAATTCGTTTGCCTTAAATTGCGCATACTCATATAAAAAACAACCTCATGTACGAAGAAAGAATAAAACGTGCTGCATTGCGTGACAAAGTCATGTCGGCGGAAGAATCCGCAACCTTTTTCAAAGATGGAATGGTTGTGGGCGCTAGCGGATTTACACGTGGTGGCGATACTAAAGTGGTCTTGAAAGCATTGGCAAAACGTGCGTTGACGGATCCTTTGAAAATTCAATTGATCACGGGCGCGTCTTTGGGACTTGGGACTGATGCGGATCTGGTAAATGCCAATGCGATGTCGAGAAGATCGCCGTTTCAGGTCGATACGGTTTTGCGTAGCCATATCAATACCGGCGACGTCATGTTCATGGATCAACATTTGGGCGAAACCAACGAACTTATCCTCAACGAAGACCTTCCTCGCATTGATATTGCGGTCATCGAGGTGGCGCAGATACTGGAAGACGGAAGCGTGGTGCCGACAACTTCTATTGGCAACAACGTCGCTTTTTTGGATACGGCAGAAAAAATCATATTGGAAATCAACACGGCAATTCCTTTGGAAATAAGAGGGCTGCACGATATTTTCCGCAGCGGAAAAGCGCCGCACAAACAAATCATTCCTATTACGTCGTCTAGCGACAGGATTGGTGTGGATACTATTTCCATCGATCCGGAAAAAGTTATAGGCATCGTTTTCCACGATATTACGGACATGACGGGCGACATCGTTCCGGCGGACGAAACAACGGGCGCAATGGCCAACAATATATTGGAATTTTTGACGCACGAGGTCAAAAAAGGTCGCCTGAGCGAGTCGCTGCTTTCGTTGCAGTGCGGTATCGGAAAAGTTGCAAATGCTGTGATGTCGGGCTTTTTGAACAGTAATTTCAATCATCTCAATATGTATTCCGAAGTATTGCAGGACAGTACTTTTGACTTGATTGACGCGGGCATGATGGATTTTGCATCGGGAACATCCATGACGGTTTCCAAAGGTTGCTACGACAAATTCATGAACAATCTGGACAAATACCGCGACAGCGTTGTGTTCCGTCCGCTCAATATCAGCAACTCCGCGGAAGTCATCCGACGTTTGGGAATCATCAGCGTCAATACGGCGTTGGAAGTGGATATTTACGGAAACGTCAATTCCACGCATGTCGGCGGCACCAAGATGATGAACGGTATTGGCGGTTCGGGTGATTTTGCGCGCAACGCCTATATCAGCATGTTCGTTACGAGCTCCACCGCGAAGGCCGACAATATATCTTCGATCGTTCCGATGGTGGCGCACCACGACCACACGGAGCACGACGTAGATGTATTGGTAACGGAAAAAGGTTTGGCTGATTTGCGCGGTTTGGCTCCTCGCGAACGCGTTTCGGTTATTGTCAACAATATCGTACACGAAGATTACCGTGACGAATTGATGGACTATTTTAACCGTGCGAAAGCGAAAGGTGGACAGACGCCGCATATATTGGAAGAAGCCTTTAAAATGCATACGCGTTTCAACGAAACGGGTAGCATGAAAGCTTAGCATAATAGTATTGTTCAATATTGAAAAAGGTTCGGAAATTTTTCCGAACCTTTTATTGTTGGAGGAGCCTCATCCCCGGCCCTTCTCCTGCGGGAGAAGGAGGACTTCTTAAATATTTTTTGTTTGCAATGAACACAAAATTGTACCTTTAAAAGAGCTAATAATAAAACACCACCGCTTATGGAAGCTAAAAGTTGTCTGCTTATAGTTTTCTTTTTTCTGTTACAGGATTTGAATGCGCAAGACTCAACGCAGTCGATCGATGTGTCGTCGTGGCAAAATTATGTGCAGACGATTGACATGGATCAAAACGAGCTTGCGCAGGATGAAAATCCAACGCCGTCGTCCTTGTTGCTGGCAGGCAGAAACTATTTTTTGAATGTATATAGTTTCAGTTTTTTCAATGTTCGCTATCGACAACGCGGCTATGAAAACTTTTCCGGTCGTTCCTATATTAATAGTGTTCCGATCAATAGTCTGGAAACGAATAATGTGCAATACGGCTTGTTTTCGGGCTTGAGCAACGTTTTTAGAGTGACGGAAACTGCCGAACAATTAGCTGCGGCTGATTATAGTTTTGGTGGATTGGGCAATCATTTTTCGCTCAATACTTCGCCGACAAACCAACGTAATAAACTGCGGTTAAACTATAGTTTTTCTAACCGAAACTATCAACATAGGCTCGCTGGAATATACAATAGTGGCATCCATAAAAACGGCTGGAATTATTTGCTGGCCTTCAATATGCGTTATAGTGCGCAAGGTTATTATCCTGGAACGTATTACAATGGTTTGGGTTATCTCGTTTCTGCCGAGAAAAAGTTTAAACGAAATGTATTGTCCATCGCCGTTTTTGGTTCGGACTACGAAACGGGACGACAAACCGCAGCGGTAAAAGAAACGTTCGGATTGTCCAATACAAATTTTTATAATCCGCAATGGGGTTTTCAAAATGGGAGACGTCGAAATGCCAATGTTTTCCATAGTTTCCTGCCGACGGCGACGATAAACTATAAAGCAGTTTTTTCGGATAAATTATATTGGAATACAAGTGTTGGCGTGACTATCGGAAAGGTTTCGAGTACGGGGTTGGAATGGTACAATGCGCCCGATCCACGTCCCGATTACTATCGTTATTTGCCTTCGTTTTTCAAAAATGACGCGGCGCAATACGATGCGTTGACGCAAACAATCAGAAACAGTCCCAATCTTTTGCAGATCAATTGGGACAAAATGCATCAAGTCAATACCGCGCAATCGAATGGACGCGCGCTGTATGCATTAGGAAGTCGCACGACAAAATCATCACAAATAAATGCCGCGTCTACAGTGTGCGAAATTTTTAGTCCAATATGGAAACTCAATGTTGGCGTAGAGTTTCAGTTGTCGAAGCAACGAAACTATAAAGAAATGCGTGATCTGTTGGGCGCGCAATATTGGCTCAATGTCAATGCTTTTATTGAACGGGACAATCCTGCTGATATTACGACTATACAAAATGATATGGACCATCCCGATGCAAAAATTATAGCCGGCGACAAATACAGCTACGATTATAGTTTGACGACGCGGCGATTTTCGGAATGGGTACAACTCAACTTCAATACGAAAAAATGGGATGCTTTTATCGCGACGGAACTCAATGTGCGTCAGCTTTCGCGAACGGGAAATGTCCGAAACGGACTTTTCCCCAATAGCTCGTTTGGAAAAGATCCAACGTTGACTACATTGGCTTGGAACGGGAAAATGGGCGCAACCTATAAAATAGACGGACGCAAATATTTGTTTTTAAATGTGGCTAGTTTGCAACAACCTGAGATGCCCAATATCGTTTACATTTCTCCGACGACTAGAAATGTCCGAAATGACCGTGCGCGTACGATGACTATCGAAACCGCGGAATTAGGTTTTGCAATGAATGCACCTACGCTTAAAATTCGAGGCAATGTCTACTATACATTGAGCCAGCACGCCGGGGAATTTCGGTATTTCTATGACGACGTGCATCAAAATTTTGCATCCTATATTTTAAACGATATTGAAAAGAAATATTATGGTGCGGAATTGGCGTTGGACTGGAAATTTTATAGGAATTGGTCGTATAGTTTGGTTTCCAATCTATCCAAAAGCCTTTACGCCAATAGGCCGCAGCTGATTGTTACGTCCGAAACAAGCGCAGAAGAGTTGTCCAATGAGCGCGTTTATTTAAAGAATTTTAATGTTCCCAATACGCCGCAAACCATTGTTCATAATGGTTTGGGTTATCGGAACGGAACGTATTTTTTTACGTTGGATGCCAATGCGTTTTTTAATAGATGGACAGCAATCAATCCCATGCGCAGAACGGTTTCCATATTGGAAGACGTGAATCCTGTTTCGCAAAAAGAATTGCGCGACAATATTTTGAAACAAGAAAAATTGCCAAATGGTTGGACCTTGGATTGTTTCGCAGGCTATTCTTTTTTTATAAAAAAGTCTGGCAAAAATCGATACTATATTGATTTGTTGTTAAGTGGCAATAATCTTTTGTCTAAAAAAATCATAGCATACGCATATGAGCAAATGCGTATCGATCTAAAAGGTTATGACTTGGACAAGTTTTCCAATAAATATAGTTACGCCATGGGACGGAACTGTTCTGTCAATATTGTTTTCCGCTTTTAAAAAATGAGACTATGAAAAACTATTTGTTTGTGTGCTTGCTATTCTTGTTCGGTTGCCATACAAAATATGATGTGCCGCCGACAGAAATGCCCGAAAACATTACATCCAATATGACAATCATGCAATTAAAACAATTGCATAGTCTGGGACGGTTTGAACAAATAACGCAAGACGCGACGATGGAAGGTATTGTCGTTGCAGACGACAAGTCCGGAAATTTTTATCAATCTATTGTGTTGCAAGATGCGTCGGGCGGTATTGTATTGCGCATTTCGGGTTCTAATTTGTATAGTTCTTATCCGGTTGGAAGAAAATTGTTTGTCAAGCTGAAAGGTTTGTATTTGGGTGATTACGGTGGCAATATTCAGTTGGGCGGTGGTATTGATAGTAGTCTGTCGTATCGCCCGCAACTCGATGGAATCGCGCCCGCGTTGGTTGGTCAATTTATAGTAAAAGGTGCCTATAACCAAACAATAACGCCGCGTAGCGTTGATCCTACGCAATTGACGGACAATATGCTCGATTCGTTGCAGTCGACTTTGATTGCTATTGACAATGTACAATTCAACGATGCGGATCTTTCCCAAAAACTAGCGGACGCATCCAAACAAGTAAGTGCAGTGAGTTTTATCATGCAAAATTGTATAGGAAGTTCCGTTGCGCTGCGCAATAGTAGTTACGCGACCTTTGCCAATATTGACGTCCCGAAAGGAAACGGCCGCTTGATAGGGATTTTTACACTATACAATAGTGACAGACAAATTATTATTCGTGATACGGGAGATTTTAATTTTAATAATAGTCGTTGCAATCTGCAAGTCGCCGATACTAATAAAATAACGACTATAAAAACGGTACGTAATATGTATCAAGGAAAGACTATAACAATTCCTTTTGGTACGGTCATTAAAGGAACGATTATTTCTGATAGTAAAAACGAAGCAACTGGAAACTATAAATTTGAGGATGCGGACGGTCGCGGTATTATATTGTATGGAACGAATCTGCTAGGTTTTAATTTGAATAGTTCTTATATCATTGATATTGGCGGTGCATCATTGGAACAATTTAGCAACGAACTGGAAATTTCAAAAATAAGTGCGGACAAAATATTTCCTACAAATCCTATAACAATAAAACCTACGATAACCAATATCGCACAGGTTAATGATAGTTTGGGAAATTGGGTTTCGACTTTGGTACAATTGCAGAATGTTTATATAAGTATGCCAACAGTCACGAGCACCGGACGAACTTATACTATAATGGACAGTAAAGGGAGCATTGAAACATTTGTACGATCGACGGCAGCATTTAACCTGCAACCCGGAAATGCACAGACTATAACAGGTTATATTTCGCTGAACGGTGGAAAACCGCAATTGATATTACGTTCATTAAGCGACGTGAATTATAGTGGCGGAAATATTATAGTGCCGATTAGTTTTTCTGCGGAATATAGTTTCAAAAACGTAAGTTCCAATTCCGGTGTTGTTGATCCGGGGCCAATTCCGACCGTTTCTGGTATTGGATTAGGTGCGTTTAAGGCGAATGGCGTGAGTAGTAACCCTTCCGCGTCGGGTCGTTTTTCATTTAACTATTGGTCGTTGGGCGCCAATAGTAATAGCAACGATTTTACCGGAACAATTGATCTGAACAAATATTATGAAGTGACGATCACGCCGGACAATAATGCAAAATTGACGTTGACGTTGATCGAGTTTGTGATGCAGCGATCCGCGACGGGACCGCGACAATGGGCAGTACGATCGAGTTTGGATAATTTTCAAAACAATATTCCCGCTTCGGTTTCCAATGTCAATATTCGTTTGACTGGCGACAATATTTTTCAGGTAGCAGATCGCAGTTATACAAGTGTCGTCACAGGCAGCAAACTATTGCTGGACGGAGCTTTCACCAATATAAAAGAACCCATAACGTTTCGTTTTTACGCGTTCAATGCAGAAAGCAATTCGGGTAGTTTTTCGCTCAACAGTGTACGTTTTGACGGAAAGGTGGAATAATCGTTTGCGGTTTTTATTGTTTCTTTGCGGCAAGAAATATTTTACATGAAAAAGTTGAGTTGTATAGTTGCCTTATTGACATTGGTCGTGTGGGGGTGCAAAGACAAAAACAAGACGTACACGACGAACGCTGGTCTGCAAGGCGATGTTCGTTTTACGATTAAAGACGATACGCTGGCGTCGTTTATGTTGGGCGGCATTTACATATTTCAAGGTTACGGTGGCGCTGAGAAAACGTTTCAGATGATTAAATCGGAAATACATTCGCAGCCGGGCGACGACAAATTTGTCGGCGACTTGGACGTGGTTTACCGCAAACTGTTTGAATATCCTTATCATCAATCCACTAAGGAAAAAATGGATTCACGTAGCATATTGGCTTCGTGGTGGGACGTGCACAACGAACACGAATTTCATTTGCTGTTGACGCAGTTGCAGGAAAGGGGACATCAGGATTTGTTTGAACAAGTGAAAAAAGTATTGGACGAAAACGGTGGCGCAAATGCTAATACAAAAGCGATCGATTTTCATAAATACAAACTAGACACGGGTGCGGTCGTGCTGTTGGATTTTGTAAAAAACAACTATAACGCGTTTCCGAAATCCGGTATCAAAGCTTGGGATATTGCGCGTTACGCCAATGTTGTTTGCCTAGGATACGGCGCGGAATATATTGACCGAAATACAGGATTTACCTACTTAATGTCTATATTGAAAGATGCGCGCAACGACTATAACAATTGGTCCGAATACTATGACGGCTTTATGTTGGGACGTCGTTTTTGGGGCGGCGATACAACCAACAATGCGGTTTATCAACAGACTATAACGGGTATGCAGCAAGGCGATTATAGTATTTATCGTTGTTTGCAGCTTAAATAATTTGTAGCCACCGATTCGCAGATTTTTTATTCAAATATTTTGAAATAAATAAGCGTTGTGCTTTACGCTTTAAGCATTTTGCTTGTATGTGGGAAGTTTACAAAAAAGGATTTAAAAGTTTTTTGCAGCTGGAAAAATCGCTGGGCGACAATTCGGTTGAGTCTTATTTGCGTGACGTAGATAAGCTGACTTCCTTTTTTGTTTCGGAAAAAAAAGAAACGCTGCGTCCTAATGAAGTCGATCTGAAAACGCTGCAATCCTTTATACAATGGGTCGCGGAGTTGGGCATGACGCCGACTTCGCAGGCGCGAATTATTTCCGGGGTCCGCGCTTTTTTTAAATATTGCCTTACGGAAAATATCGTCGACATCGATCCGACTATACTATTGGAATTGCCAAAAGTCCGACGCAAGCTTCCTGATTTTTTGAGTGTGGACGAAATCGATTTGTTGATGGTTCAACTGGACTTAAGCAAACCTGACGGACAACGCAACAAAGCGATTATTGAAACAATGTATAGTTCGGGTTTGCGTGTAAGCGAGTTGATCAATCTGCAGATTAGCAACCTGTATTTTGACGAAGGTTTTATTCGCGTGATAGGGAAGGGCAACAAGGAACGCCTTATTCCTATTGGATCTGAAGCAATTAAGTATATTCGGATCTATCTGGAAACGATACGTCGACACTTGACGATTGCCAAAGGTTTCGACGATATTTTGTTCTTAAACCGTTTTGGAAAATCGCTTTCGCGCGTGATGGTTTTTATGATATTGAAAGACTTGGCGGCGAAAGCGGGCATCCAGAAAAAAGTTTCGCCGCATACGTTACGGCATTCGTTCGCCACGCATTTAGTCGAAGGCGGTGCCGATCTACGCGCGGTGCAGGAAATGCTCGGCCACGAAAGTATTACCACAACGGAAATTTATACACATCTGGATCGGGATTATTTGCGTTCGACGCTGCAATTGTTTCATCCTTCATTTAAACGATAGCGTTTGTATTTCCGTGGCTTTTTTGCTCACAGATTACACGGATTTTCACAGATTGTAAAAAAGCTTCTGTATCGTCTGTAAGAAAAGTGTTTGACTATAATCACTTCGGAACTTTCCGCATAAAAATCGTCGTGCTGTCCGAAAGCAATTCTGCATAATAGTTGAACTGCCGATATCTCGTCAAACTCAACTGATGCAAAAGCTGCACTTTGTTTTCCTTTAAATAATGCTGGACCGTATCGGGAATCTGTGAAGTTGAATCTTCCTGAAAACCGCGTCTGTGCAAGAGATCCAATACATTCTTATAGTTTTGAGGATAGGTTTGTAGACCGAAAGAATAGTCGCCAGCGTGTTTGCCATATTGGTCGGCTTCTCCGTAAAAAAAAACGGCATCTTCCGGCGCTTTGTACGCCATGATTTCATTATAGTCCAGACTATATAAATGTTTTTCGGGCAATAAGAGCGACGCCAATACATACAAAACGATAATCGCCGGAACGACGGCAATCCAGCGCCAATATAGTGGAACGTTTTTCTTTTTGAGAAAATTGTAACTATACTGCGCCAGTCCGAACGGCAATCCGAAAACCAATGCCAACGAAACGCCCAATACTATAATTAGCGCAACTATTTCCATCTCGTTATTCCTGCGGTATGATCGTGTCTTTGCGCCCCGTGAAAATACTGGATATCGCTTTCCCTCCGTAAATCCTTTTGTCCAAACGGTTTCCAATGATGATGATAGTGGCCGTGTCCTGAATCAACCGCGTAAATACAGAGTTGGTACCATGCCATTTGCCGTTGTGGTAGATGACCGAATCGCCATTTTTGTAAAAAATCATTCGCCATGCCAGGCCATAGTTGTGCATGGACGAGCGTTCGTTGCTTTGCGGTTCGTACGCCATTTTCAATGTAGATGCTTTGATATAGTTGTGCATATAAAGGCTGCGGTCCCATTGCAACAAATCCCTCACCGTACTATAAACGTTTTTGTCGCCATAGGTCAGGTCCGTTTGGTCCATTGGATAAGGACGGTTGCCGTTGTACGTCATTAGGTAGTTGTTGGTGTCTTTCGCTTCGAATATGTAAGTGTCCTTCATACCCAACGGCGTGAACAAGCTATCTTTCATGTATTGCGGGAAAGGTTGGCGGACTATTTTTTCCAAAATGGAGGCCAACATCATGAAGTTAGTATTGCAATAGTGGAAATGCTTATTGGGCAATGACAATATAGGTGGGTGGTTGGCAATCATATAGTTGATGACGTCCTGATTGCTTGCTTTGTGATGCCTGTCCCAACCTTTGTCCATAAAATCCAAATAGTTGGGCAATCCGCTTCTGTGTGCCAATAGCATTTTTATGGTAATGCCGTGGTACGGAAAGTTGGGGAAGAAATGCTGGATGGAATCGTCCAAACTGATTTCGCCTCTTTCCCATAAATGCAAAATCGCCATCCCCGTAAATGTTTTGGAAATGGACGCAATGTGCATGGGAGAATGTTCCGTTACGGGTGAGGACGTTTTGAAATTGTAAATGCCTTTGTATTCTTCGTATACGATCTCTCCGTTTTTCGCCACCAATAACTGCCCGTTGAAGTTGTTGCCCAATATCCTGTGAGCCGCTGCCTCTGCCGAGTCGTGGTATTTTTTCAGTTCGGCAGGAGTCAATTCGCGGAAATGGGAATCGTCTCCCGGTGTCAAGACTCCCGATTTGGTGTCAAATAATTTGTCAGGACTGTTTTTGTCTTTGGGTTTGCAGTTGCACATCATCACACCTGCCATCATCCCCACTACGATAAAAGAAAATTTGTTCACGACGAGATTTTCAAGAAATTATAGGAAGCAAAATAACACAATTGCTCGTACAAAATCCAATATTACGCTAATATTAATTACACAAATCAATGATTAAGAAAAATTTATAAAATCTTAAAAATTGACGACTTGGACATTTCTACGGGAAAATGGCGTATTTATGCAATACATATTTTTATCTTAGTTAAGTAAAACCATGGACGATGGCAATTGTATTATTTGATACCGAAGACAGAAAGAAATTATATCCATTTACGTACACACGTGCCGTTGCAGATATCAGATTGGGGATATTGACCAGAAAGGAATATTGGGAAGAAATCTCCAGGCAGAAAGTTTACGTAGCTACAGAAAGTTATTTGCAACCATTGTATCCCGCGATTCCCGACGGCACGCATTTGTTTGTCAATGCGATGTTGTTGGCTGACCACGATTTGTTCAAACGCGTGCTGCTGTTGCCTTTGAACCGCGGATTGGTCGATCAGGACGAACAGCTGGTCGCTTTTCACGGTTCGCACGACGATTTTAAAAAAGTGAAAAAAGAAAAAACGCATTCCAATACGACGCAGCTCAATTCCGTACGCAAACTGCAAAAACCGTGGGAACTGTTTCAGTTAAATGATGAATATATTCGGCTGCATTTTGACGTGATTTCAAAACATCGCAAATCCGCAAAAGTCTCCAAAACCAACAACATTATCGGCAGAAAGGAAAATGTGTTTTTGGAAGAGGGTGTGACGATGGAATGTGCGACGATCAACGCTACTTCCGGCCCGGTTTATATTGGCAAAAACGCCACCGTGATGGAAGGCTCGTTGATTCGCGGACCTTTTGCGATGCTGAAAGGCGCGGTTTTGAAAATGGGTGCCAAAGTTTACGGCGCAACGACTTTGGGGCCGTATTGCACGGGCGGCGGCGAAATCAAAAACGCTATTTTGATGGGGTACAGCAACAAGGCGCACGATGGATATTTGGGTGATTCGGTCATTGGATATTGGTGCAACTTGGGCGGCGGCACGACCAACAGCAATATCAAAAACACTGCCGGTACGATCGAAATGTGGCAGATGGATTCGGACAAAATGATTCGGGTCGGGATGAAAGGCGGTGTCGTCATAGGCGACTACACGCGTACGGCGATCAATTCCAATATCAATACGGGCAGCGTTTTCGGTGTTGCGTCCAATATATTCGGAACGGGATTTTTACCTAAAAAAATCCCCAATTTCGTCTGGGGCGACCACAAAGAAAACAGTTACGAATACGAAAAAGCTTTGCAGGACATCAACCGCTGGATGGCACTCAAAGGCAAAAAAATGACCGATGCGGAAGCGAGCGTATTGGAGCATTTGCATCATTTGTAGGAAATGGTGCGCTCCTTTTTAAAAAAATAATGTAGGTTTGAACGTCACAAAAAGTAAAAGTTAACTATACACAATCTTTATTATGCGAAATCAAATAGCCGCTGCGAACTGGAAGATGAACCTTACGTTCCAACAAGGACAGGAATTGTTGAACACGTTGATCCCACAGATTCCGGCACTACAAGATAACCATCAGGTCATCATCGCCGTTCCTTTTCCGTATCTCGCTCATTTCCAGGAAAGCGTGACCGACAAAAAAAACGTTTATATCGCTGCACAAAACCTTTCCGACAAGAAATCGGGCGCTTACACAGGTGAAGTTTCGGCTGAAATGTTGGCTTCCGTCGGCATTCAATATGTGTTGATCGGCCATTCCGAACGCCGCGAATATTACCGGGAAGACAATGCCGTATTGGCGTCCAAACTGGATCGCGCTCTGGAACATGGCATAAAACCTATTTTCTGCTGCGGCGAACCTTTGGAAATCCGCGAACAGGAAACGCAAAATGCGTTCGTGGAAGCACAGTTGAAGGAGTCTTTGTTTCATCTAACCGCAGAGCAAATGGCGGATGTTGTCATTGCTTACGAACCTATCTGGGCTATCGGAACTGGTAAGACTGCAACTTCCGGACAAGCGGAAGATATCCAAAAATATATCCGCGCCGTCGTTGCCGAAAAATACGGAAACGACGTTGCCGAAAACGTTGCGATATTGTACGGCGGTAGCGTGAAAGCTGCCAACGCCGTCGAAATTTTCTCTCAACCGGACGTTGACGGCGGATTGGTTGGTGGCGCGTCTTTGAATGCGGAAGAGTTTTTGGCAATTGTCAAAGCGTTGCAATAGGCGAGCGTTTTTATATTGGAAGAGCAGCTGGGTTTTTCGGCTGCTCTTTTGTTTTAGAATTTTGTTAATTTGTAGAATATTGATTGTAACAATAGATTTTGAGGCGTAAAAAATGGCAACAACGGAGATCAAATCGTTAACAGGAATTCGAGGAGTTGCGGCTGTGGCAATCGTAATCTACCATTACTATAATAATTGGGATTTGGCTGGTGGTCAATTGTCGTGGAGCTCCTTTTTATATGGTATAACCAATAAACTATGGATGTTTGTTGACCTATTTTTTATACTTAGTGCATTTGTAATGTGTCTATCTTATGGGAAAATCTTTAAAGAAAAAGTACGATGTATTGACTATAAAGAATATTTAATCAAAAGATTTGCTCGAATTTATCCTGCATATTTTCTTTCTGTGGCGATAATGACCGTTTATAATATTAGCAGTTTCTCTTTATACAGATTCCTGATTAATATCACTCTTCTGAATATCCTTTATAAAGATGATTTTGCCTATCAAATAGTGTATTGGTCGCTTAGTGCAGAGTTTCTATTATATTTCTGTTTTCCTTTTTTGTTCAGAATGTTTGCTCAATCCACCAGATGGCGGTTGGGTGCTTTTGTGACTGCTATTGTAATGAGTTTATTTATAAAGCATATTTATTCATTTTATCTAGAACATGACGTTATAAGATTGAACTATAATAAAGGTGCTTTGAATTTTGGAACAAATGGATTGCTGCGTTGCTTGATTGATTACGTGATCGGAATAACATTTTATCTATATAGAAACTATTTTTCTTTTTTAACTAAATATGGTTGGCTCTTACTGCTTTTGTTAATACTTTCATTTTGCTGTGTTAATGAGATTGTTTGTTTTCAGCTATTGTTTGGGTTATTGGTCGTTGCATTGCTGAATGGGGCTAATATTAAAATCCTATTTGAAAATAGACTCGTGTATTTTTTAGGCTTGATTTCCTATTCATTATATTTATTTCATTTTAATGTTTTAAATGTCATAAATATCATAAGACCCATATCGAGTGGATTTGAGGTAGGTCGGTTCATTGCTTTAATAGGAAGTCTCATCGTATCTTATTTAATATTTTTGTTGGTTGAGCGTCCTGTAAATCGTTTCCTGCGCAGCGTTTTGCTAAAGGAAAGTGTATAAGTTGCTTTCTGATTTAATGATCCTAGTGCTTATCATTCCAATACATAAATACTTATCCACTCTTTTCTTCTTTCCTTATTCATGACAGGGATTTCTGTTTGTTCGGAAACGAATGGCAAGAGCTTCTCAATAAAGGGTTTTGCCATCAGGCGTTGGGGAGTAGAGAGGATGATTTTTGCTTTTCTGTCCAATAGTTTTTTTATGACGAGCAACAGTTGGTCGAAAATGGCGGGTTCATAATTGATATCGCTTAACAATATGACGTCCTTGATTGTATCATTGGGGATGTCGTTCCAGTCTATTCTTTCCGTTGCGATATTGAGGTGGTTAAGTTGGGCACTCTCGGCGACGATGCGTACCGCCTCTTCTATATAATCACTACAGCAAACCGTTTTTGCAAAATGTGCTGCGACCAATGAGGGTAAGCCTAAACCGCCTGCTAGTTCGAGTATGTTTTTGTTTTCAATATGTATTGGATTGTCTGCGAGGTATTGGGACAATGCGATTGCTGCGGGCCATATCTGCCCCCAATAAAGTCCGTTACCTTCTTGTTTTTGTTGGAATTGAGCAAATAATTGTCCATCAGAAGGAACGCGTAATTTTATTTCAATGTTTCCAAATTTATATGAATGCGTGTCGAGCGAATAAGACATGAAAATAGAATATGGATGAAATGCGTTGCAAAGGTATGGATCGCTGCTATTTTTTTACTTTTGAAATTTAGGCTTAAATTTGTATAGATGACACAGGAGCAGTTTCAGAAGATAGCGCAGACGATTCCTACCAATCCCGGTATCTACAAATATTACAACCACGAAGGCACGATCTTGTATGTAGGCAAGGCAAAAAGCTTACGCAAAAGAGTCAGTTCCTATTTCAACAAGACAGGACAGAGTTACAAGACGCACGAGCTTGTAACACATATACACCATATTGAATTTACGATTGTCGATACGGAGCAGGATGCTTTCCTGCTGGAAAACGCACTGATCAAACAGTTCCAGCCGAAGTACAATATCATGCTCAAGGATGACAAAACCTATCCTTATATTGTCATCAAAAAAGAACCTTTCCCCCGTGTGTACCTGACCAGGAAAAAACTCAAAGACGGTTCGGAATATATTGGACCGTTTACGTCTGTCGGAAAAGTGCGTGAGATATTGGATTTTATCAAAGTGTACATCCCACTGCGTACCTGCAAACTGCCATTGACAACCAGAAATATAAACGCCGGAAAGTTCAAGGTCTGTCTGGAATACCATTTGGGTAACTGCAAAGGTCCCTGTGAAGGCCTGCAATCCGAACAAGACTACGCAGAGGGAATCAAGCAGATCCGGGAGATCGTCAAGGGCAATCTTTCTCCCGTATTGAATCATCTGAAAGAAGAGATGAACCAATACGTCACGAACCTTCAATTTGAAAAAGCGGCACAGATAAAAGCCAAACTAGACGGACTGGAAACCTATCAGGCAAAATCGGTTATCGTCAGCAAATACCTGGGAAATCTGGATGTGTTCTCGATTATGAAAGAACATGAGACCGCTTTTGTCAATTTCCTGATGGTGGAAAACGGCACGATTGTATTGACGCATACCGTTGAACTGGAAGCGAAAATAGAAGAAACAGAGGAAGATGTATTGTTGTTTGCTATTGCACAGTTGAGGGAAAAATTCAACAGTTTTTCGAAAGAAATAATAGTGCCCTTTGCAATAGACTATCCGGACTCCAATATAGTTGTGGCTGTCCCGAAAGCGGGCGACAAGAAAAAACTATTGGAGCTCTCACAGAAAAACGTGAACTATTTCCGTGATGAACTCAACAAGAAAAAAGTTCTCAATCTGGAAACCAAAACCAACCAACAAAAAGAAAAAGTATTGGAACAAGTGCAGCGCGATCTGCAATTGCCGCAATTGCCTGTGCATATTGAATGTTTTGACAATTCCAATTTTCAGGGGAGCTATCCTGTTTCGGCCATGGTGTGTTTCAAAAATGGCGTTCCAAGCAAGAAAGATTATCGTCATTTCAACGTGAAAACGGTCACTGGTATTGACGATTTTGCGTCCATGTACGAAGTTGTGCACCGCCGTTATAAACGTTTGCGTGACGAGAACCAAAGCCTGCCGCAGCTTGTTATTATTGATGGTGGCAAAGGGCAATTGGGATATGCCGTAAAAGCCATTGAAGATTTGGGATTGACGGGGAAAATGACATTGGTGGGTTTGGCGAAAAGAGAAGAGGAAATTTTCTATCCGGGAGATTCCGAAAGTCTGAAATTGTCCTGGGATTCCGAAAGCCTGAAATTGATCCGTTATATCCGTGACCAGGTACACCATTTCGGGATTACGTTTCACCGTAATCAACGCTCCAAAGGAACATTTGCCAACGAACTCGAACAAATTCCCGGTATTGGCAAACAAACAGCTGACCAACTATTGAAACGTTTCCGTTCTCTCGCCAATGTCAAACGCCTGACGGAAAGGGAATTGACAAGTGAAATCGGAGGTTCACGTGCGGGTATTGTCTGGCGCTATTTTCATGAAGGGGAATGAGTTGTTATTGACGAATAATTTTATTTAAATTGTAATGTCCTTTTTCTGGATACAAAAGAACGAGAAATCAAGGCTGTATTGATTTGTAAAAACTTTTTTGTTTTTGACTTTTTAATTTTGACTCTATATGCATCATCAGGTTTTAATAGTTATCATTTTGTTGCTGGCGGTAATGCTATTGGTCATGTTGGCACAGAAACTGAAGATCGCGTTTCCTATTTTCCTGGTATTGGCAGGATTGATGATCAGCTTTATTCCTGGTGTTCCAAATCTGCACATAGAACCGGATGTCATTTTTTTGATATTCCTTCCGCCGCTGCTGTATGAAGCGGCTTGGTACACATCGTGGCAAGATTTCTGGAAGTGGCGGCGCTCCATAGGTTTGCTGGCGTTTGGTTTGGTGTTTTTTACATCTGCCATAGTTGCTTATATTGCTCATAGTATGATCCCGGGATGTACGTTGGCATTGGGTTTTCTTTTGGGGGGCATTGTGTCTCCGCCGGATGCCGTAGCCGCTGGGAGTGTCATGAAAGGTTTAAGCGTACCCAAACGTATCATGACGGTTTTGGAAGGTGAAAGCCTTATCAATGACGCGTCCTCGCTTATAGTGTATCGTTTTGCATTGTTGACGGTATTGTCCGGAACTTTTAGCTGGCATCAAGCTGTAGGGAGTTTTTTCTTGGTGGCAGGTATGGGGATTGTTGTGGGTATTGGCATTGGTTACATTATGGGGCTGGTGCACCGTTATCTCCCGACGACATCTGCGATGGATGCGGCACTTACTTTTCTGACGCCTTATCTCACGTACCTAATAGCCGAACAACTTGGTTTTTCGGGGGTGATGGCAACCGTGACTGCGGGACTCTTTGTTTCCTACCATGCTCCACGCATTTTCCGGTCTGGTGACACCAGGGTCAATATGTTGGGCGTATGGACAACGTTGATTTTTGTATTGAATGCCTTTGTGTTTGTATTGATAGGGCTGAAATTGCCTGAGATTGTGCACGGACTTGGTTTGTATAGAGTGGGAGAGGGGATTCAATACGGATTACTCATCAGTGGCGTGATAATAGTTGTGCGTTTTGTTTGGGTATATCCGGCGGTTTTTATTCCACGTTGGTTAAGTGCCAGAGTCAGAAAAGAACCGTCTCCCGGCTGGAAAGGCCCACTTGTCGTAAGTTGGGCTGGTATGCGCGGAGTCGTTTCTCTTGCTACGGCGCTGTCGATTCCTATATTGAGTGGGAATGCTGCGTTTCCGTTAAGAGATCTGATTATTTTTATAACGTTTGTTGTCATCTTCGTGACCTTGGTTTTTCAAGGCTTGACCTTGCCGTTTTTAGTGAGGCTAATCAAACTGAAGGAAATTGACAGAGAAAAAGCGGAAGAAGAACAGCTCGCACAACTTCGGCTGCATCTCGACAATATGGCATTGGCGAAACTGAACAAAGATTACGAACAGGAACAGCAGCACAACGGCTACATTACTATCTTTAGGCATGATATTGTCAATTCCATCAATATCAATCGTCGAAAACTGGACTCCATCGAACGGAAAATTGTCTCCGAAGACGATATTGAATCTTATAGTTCCATCCTTTTGGATATCTACGAGACGCAACGGCAGGAACTCTACCGTTTGCGCCGGGAAAAGTCCTATTCAGATGAAGTTATTCGCCGTGTGGAGTGGGAATTGAATATGGACGAAGCGAAATTGGAGCATTAAAAAAATAAGGCAAAAGTAAAAAGCCAAAAACAAAAAAAACATGCACTATGAGCCATCAACTATTGACCAGATAAAGGTTTCAGCTTGTTTTCGGACTTTTCGTTTTCTTAACTTCCCTATAAATACTTCCTGTACAGCGTGTAAATAATCTTTTCGTCGGCGGGAGTCAATGTCGTTTCGGGAATGCCTTTATGTTCAAAATGCAGTTTGAATGCAGAAATGGCTTTAGCAGAATCTTTCGCATCGTAACCTATGATACGTAAGGCTTCCAGTGGTTTGAAGCCATCCGGAACTTGTACGCCCGTCGTGTCACTCCACCAGTACCCAAATCCGGCATTCGCCAGCTTTTGCCAAGGAAAGTAAGCGCTCGGGTCCACTTTCCTACCAGGAGCAACATCGGCATGCCCGATAAAATTAGCATTGGGGATGTTGTAGGTCTTTTTCAAATAACCCAATAGGTTGACCAAACTATTAATCTGTTTGTCAGAAAAAGGTTCGTTTCCGTTATTGTCCAGTTCAATACCGATGGAGCAGGAATTGACGTCCGTTATATTGCCCCAAGTGCCAATGCCCGCATGCCAGGCGCGCAGATAATCGTTAAGCATGTGTTGTATCACACCGTCTCGGCAGATAACATAATGCGCACTCACTTGCGAAGACTCTTTCCGAAAAGTTTGAAAGGTCTGGTCGCAACTGTTTTGCGCTGTATGGTGGATGATGACTAGATTGGGTTTCCGCAGGTTGAAATTGCTCGTTCCCAACCAATGGTCCGTCAGCAAAAGTGAATCTGCCGTTCGTATACGTGGAGGATTTTTGATGGTGTCCGCCAATGCTGCGGCTTTCTCCTTGTAGACGGTGTTTTCGGAAGTGTAGACTTTTTTGGAGCAGCCAATACTGGCAATTCCAAAGCTCAATAGGAAATACCTTAGTTTCATCGAATTTGTAGCTTTATTTTTCAAAAGTATTCAAATAGTTTTTGTTTCGGCAGAAAAGTCGAAGTTTATGTTTGTTGCAACAAATGAATAATGGTTTTCATATCTTTGCAATATGAATTTTCAGGAATTTAAAAATATCAGCGATAAGTTTCCCCACACATTGCCCATGCCGGTTTTGTTTGTCGGACACGGGTCTCCCATGAATGCCATAGAAGAAAATTCTTTTACGAAAGAATGGAGTAGACTGCGTTTTCTTTTGCCCAAACCCAATGCGATACTGTGTATTTCCGCACATTGGTTAACCCGGGGAACTTTTGTAACCGCTATGGAAAAACCGAAAACCATCCATGATTTCTATGGTTTTCCGAAAGCGCTGGAAAATGTCCAATACGCAGCTCCCGGAAGTCCTGATCTAGCAGATTTGGTTATTGGAACTAGCAAAACGCTGATAGGAAAAGATGAAACGGAATGGGGGTTGGATCATGGCAGCTGGAGTGTTTTGAAGCATATTTATCCTGACGCAGATGTGCCTGTTGTTGAACTCAGCATTGACTATACAAAGGACATGCAATGGCATTATGATTTCGCGAAAGAATTGTCTGCATTACGCAAAAAAGGTGTTTTGATAGTGGGAAGCGGCAACATCGTTCACAATCTGGACATGGTCAGTTGGTCTATGAAGAATGGCGGGTTTGACTGGGCGCTGGAGGCCAATAGTATTTTGATGGGTTTGATAAAGAAAAACGACGCAAAAGCATTGGTCGGCTATCAGAAACTAGATGCATCCGTGCAATATGCCGTACCCACTCCGGATCATTATATTCCGATGTTGTATGCGATGGCACTTCGAAACGATAATGAAAACATCGCTTTTTTCAACGATCAAACAGTGATGGGAAGTATTGCCATGACATCGTTTGTATTGGGTAGTACGTAAGCGAAATGCTCACAAAGCCACAAAGGCGCGAGTGAATAGAGAATAAGACGGTCTTTCTCCTCAAGGAGAAGGGCCGGGATGCGTTTCTTTTAAGGATGAGCTGTTTTGTTTACGGCCAATTCAGGTTGATGTTCATGCTTAAACATGAATGCAAACGCAATCGCAACAACCAGCGCGTAAGCCGCAAAGCTCAACCAGATAGAAGGCCAGTCCTTAATAAAAACGGGTTGGGACAAAACGCCATTCGAACCAACCGTCACATGAAATTGATCTTTCAATATATTCAAAAAAGAAGCGTTGTCGGTCCTTGTATCCAGATGCTGAGCGAGTGCCGTTGCCGTGGTGTATTGGTATGTGAAATATTTGTCGATCAACCAACCGGAAGTCAGGCTTCCCATGATAGCGCCGAAGCCATTGGTCATCATCATAAACAAACCTTGAGCAGAAGAGCGGATTTTGGAATGTGTATTGGTTTCTATGAATAAGGAGCCAGAGATATTGAAAAAATCAAATGCCATTCCGTACACGACGCAGGAAAGCAAAATCATCCATAGGCCTGTTGACGGATTGCCCAAACCGAACAATCCAAAACGCAATACCCATGCAAACATGGAGATCAGCATGACGATCTTTATCCCGAATTTTTTCAGGAAAAACGGAATCGCCAATATGAACAAGGTTTCAGACACCTGTGAAATCGACATGATGATGGTCGAATATTTGATGACGAAAGAATCCAGGTATTTCGGGAAATGTTTGAACTCATCCAAAAATACGTCGCCATAGGCATTCGTTAGCTGCAGTGCCGCCCCCAAAAACATGGCGAAAATGAAAAAGATGGCCATCTTGTAGTTGGCAAACAATTTGAACGCGTCCAACCCCAATATCTTTGTCCAGCTGGTATCGTCGTCAATGGATTTTTCGGGTGGACATTTCGGAAGCGTAAACGCGTAAAGGCCGAGTATTGCAGCGGCAGCCCCCGCAATATAAAATTGGTTGGCACTTGCCTTGTTGCCGGTCAGGTTGGTTATCCACATTGCCGCAATAAATCCCACGGTTCCCCACACGCGGATAGGAGGATAGTCTTTCACTACGTCGCCCCCATTTTTTTTCAAAACCGTGTAAGCAATCGAATTGTTCAGCGCAATCGTCGGCATGAAAAACGCCATCGCCAGCAACATTACCCAAAAGAAGGTATGTGGATCATTGACCTGGGGTAAATAAAACAATGTCAATGCATACAAAATATGAAGGATACCGTATAGCTTTTCGGTATTCATCCATTTGTCTGCGATGATACCTGTCAGTGTAGGCATGAGGATCGATGCAAATCCCATGGTACTGAACACTGCGCCGAACTGCGTACCGTCCCAGTGTTTTTCGCCAAACCAATAGTTGCCAATAGTGATGAGCCATGCACCCCAAACAAAGAGCTCCAAAAAGTTGGAAATGGTAAGTCTTAATTTTATTTGCATATTGAAAAGCCTACTATTTTTCGTGAAGTTTTTATTGTGTAGTCTGTCCGCAACGTCACGGAAAGGTTTTATTTTTCTGTTTTGAGTCTCCTAACAAACATACGATACATATCCGAAAAATCGGATGATATATTGAAATACAAAATACCGCCCGCAAACAGCAATGCAAACACGCCGGCGCGTACAATGGCATCCAAAAACATATTGCCCAAATACGGCATCAACGACGCTGGCAATATCGCCACGGCTCCCATCAATAATGCATAAACCGTATTGTTCGTAAATGGTTGTAGTCGAAACAGTCGCCAGTTGTAGACAAATCGCAAAACGTTAAATCCGATTAGGCAAACGGAATTTCCTATTGCAGCTCCAGTTGCCGCCCAATGACGAATACATAGATAGTTGACCACGATTGTCACGACGACAAATGCGACGCTGGTAAAGAAATCCACACGCCAATATTTGGAATAACCGATAATCTGCTGGTTCATCCCCATTCCCATATCCACCAATTTTCCAATACCGCCCAATAGGAAAATCTCTTTGATCAGCGCGTAGTCTTGTCCTTCAAAACGGATCAGGTTGTCCATATTGGGATACAGGACGCCAAAAATCAAGATGCCGATAATCAATAGGTTCAGCGAGGTTTTGCGGTACATTTCCTTGATTTTCGTCATGTCGCGGTTTTTCCATGCTTCCGAAATCAACGCTGACGCGATGCCGAGCATTCCTCTTTGCGGAATTTCCATCAATGCCAAAAAGTTGATACTCAACGTGTAGATTGCCGCCGTGGACAAACCGTTGATACTCGCCAGCATGATCCCGTCGATGGTTTTGGGTAAGATATTGATGATGATTCCCGAAAAATGGAAACTCGTGAAAATGAGTATTTTGTCGTAAAGCCTGCGCGTGACGCGGCTGATTTTGGGTACGATTTTGATCGTTCCGTCTTGGAGTAAAATCCACGACAAAATCAATACGCCGGGAACATAAATCAGTGAAAAAAGCCAGAAAAATTGCTGCATCGTGATCCAATGCAATATATAAGCGGCAATCAGCAGCGTGGTAAATATGCGAAAAGGAACTTCTTTTACAAAATTGGAAACGATCGTTTGGCGTATCATCCACGCGAATGGTTCCATCACGATAATAGCCGTAAATGAAAGTGTCAGCGGAATAGTGAGGTAAAAATATTGTACGAACAACGGCGAGTTGCCGCCAAATTTTCGTTCGATCAAGTGCCTAAACGAAAGGCTACAAACAACAAAAATCACCGCTCCTATTGCCGTAAACAACATTGTCCAAAAGGGAAGGTCGTTTTCTTTTGGTTTGAGGTGCGACGAATAAAACGGGTAAAACTTGATAAAAGAAGTGGTGCTGCCAAGCGTAATCAAGGTCGAACACAGCGCCGCAAAACTGATCAATACGGTGTACAGTCCAAAGTCTTCCTGGCTGAAAAATTTCGGAAACAATATCATCACGTTGAGTGCCCCGATCACCACGCCCACATACATGAAAATGGATGACGCCACGCTTTGTTTCCGTACTATTCCCATATTGAACTGCTACTGTTTTTGTGGTTGCAAATGTAAGCGTTATAACCATTGACAATGGATAATTGCCAATGGAAAATGAATATGGACTTTTGGTGAAAACGATATTGTCCGAACGTTCATCTGCGAATCTGTGGCTATCTTATAAGTTTTTTCCAGAAAGAAAGCATCGCTTCGCGGAATGCCGCCATATCGCTCGTTGGCGCAAAATAATTGTTGTGCATGATCGTAATCATGTGACCACCAACGCTTTGGATGATTTCATAATAATATTGGAGATTTGAAAAAACTTGTTCAGGACTTTCTTTCGTGTGGTGATATGCCGTCGCGTCCATCCAACAAAAAGGATGCACCGATAATTGCGTCGCTTCATTTTTGCTCAAGTCAAACCAATAAAACGTACGCGACGTACTCGCCCGAAAACCGTCAATATTGCCGTAACCCATCGAAAAATCTTCCTCGATGCCCGTGTTGATCAGGTTTTGGTAGGTTTCCGGCAACGTCATACGAATATAATGCTGGCGGCTTTTGGTGATTTTCTTTCCGGAAGTTTTTTCCAGATAAGTTTTTTCCTGAGTCAATATGATATTGCAATCGCCACTTTGCCAACTTGGATGCAGCCCAATATCAAACAAACGTGATTGTTGTTGAATCAGTTGTTGAAATGTTATATTGGACTGAGGCGGATTTTTGTCGAACTGCCCGTATCTTTTTGCTACGGGAAAAAAGAAAATCGGCTGAAAATCATATTGGCGCATTTGCACGTTGAGCAACGAAAAACTGTCGAAAGGATCCTGCATTTTTCCGAGCCAAGTTGCAATTTGTTGCTGCAATACGTTTTTGTTTCCGTGCAATATGTTTTTGGCAAAAGCTCCGATATGTACGTAAAACGGTTTGTGTAAAAACGCAAACGGCATGTCAATGTCAAACGTCGGCGTATATTGGAACGTGCGCTTTTCGGGTTGGTAATCCGGAAATTTTACCTGTAAAATATTTTCCAGTTGCTGCCGCCAAAGATCGATCAACGGCAACCGTAAAAACTTTTCCTTGAAGGCCAACGAATTGGTTTCGGCGTAGCGGCCGTATTTGTCTTTTTCGTGCGGCAAATATTCCTCGTAACGTGCCAACAAATAAAAACTCGCCGCGAAAATATCAAATCCCAAATCGCCTTTTGCCTGAAAGAAAACCGGCAATTCGTTCCAATACGAAATCTGGAAGTTTTGTGTTTGGATATGCGTTTCGGAAAGTAAACCTATCGGACAAATCCAATAGGAATTGCCGTCTGGTTTTTCGTTCGCGTAGCAGATTTTTGAGCCAATATGGATGTTGAAATCTTCGGCTGAATGCGTCCACGCATAGTTGCCTTTCCAAAAGAAATCCAATATGTATTGGAGCCTTTCGGAAAATTCGGAACTATAAATTAGGACGGTATTCATGTGTGGTCGATATATCTTAAGTATATTGAACAATGCAGGTAATTCTCCTTGAATATCAAGTTGTTTGAAAATGACAAAAGCTTTCGCCGTTGTTTATTGCGGTTCGTGCGGACACGAACCGCGGAAATTAAAGATCGCAATGCATTAAAAAAAAACGCATCATTCTAAAACAGGTATTTGTACACTTCCTCCACTTTCCCGAGCATGACGATTTCGATTTTGAACTTGCTTTTGTCGAAAGATTTCCGGTTAAATTTGGAAACGATGATTTTTTCAAAACCCAGTTTTTCCGCTTCCGAAATCCGTTGTTCCATGCGGTTCACGGCACGAATTTCCCCGTTCAGTCCGACCTCGCCCGCAAAACAGACCGACTGCGGCAACGGAATATCTTCGTAAGAGGAGAGAAGCGCGCAGATGACCGCCAAATCGATCGACGGATCTTCGACCTTGATGCCGCCGGCAATATTGACAAAAACGTCTTTCATGCCGTATTGGAAACCGCCGCGTTTTTCCAATACCGCCAACAACAATTGCAGACGACGCAGATCAAATCCGCTCACCGTGCGCTGCGGTGTGCCGTACACACTTTGGGTGACGAGTGCTTGTACTTCGACGAGCAGCGGACGTTGTCCTTCCATGCTTGCCGCGATTGCGCTTCCGCTCAAAGGTTCGTCTTTTTCGGTAATCAGGATTTCGGACGGATTGGTCACGGCGCGCATACCGTTGCCTGCCATTTCGTAAATGCCGAGTTCGGACGTGCTGCCAAAACGGTTTTTGAGCGTGCGCAATATGCGGTAGCTGTAATGGCGGTCGCCTTCGAACTGCAAAACCGCGTCGACCATGTGTTCCAATATCTTGGGACCGGCGATCGTGCCGTCTTTAGTGATGTGTCCAATAAGAAAAACCGGCGTTCCCGTCGCTTTGGCAAAACGTTGAAATTCGGAGGCGCATTCGCGTATCTGCGAAATGCTTCCCGGCGACGCGTCCAATAGGTTGGATTCCATCGTCTGGATGGAATCGACAATCAACAAATCGGGCTGCAACTGTTTGATCTCCTTAAATATAGACTGCGTGGAATTGTCGGTCAACAAGTAAAAATTGTCGTTTTGTATATTGAGCCGATCCGCGCGCATTTTGATCTGCGTATCGCTTTCCTCGCCGCTGATATACAGCGTTTTGATATGGGGAAGCTGCAATGTGTTTTGCAGGAAGAGCGTACTTTTTCCAATGCCGGGTTCGCCCGCGATCAATATGATGCTGCCGGCGACAATGCCGCCGCCCAATACACGGTTGAGTTCCGCGTCCGTGGTGACGATGCGTTTTTCGTCGCCGCCCTGCACTTCCTGAAGTGAAACGATTTTGGATTTTTTGTCTTTCGGTTTTTGTTCTTTGTAGTCCGACCAGGTTTGTTTGTCGGTTGCGGACGCGCCTGTGTCGACGACTTCCTCTACGAACGTGTTCCATTCGTTGCAGGCGGGACATTTGCCGAGCCATTTGACGCTTTCATAGCCGCAGTGTTTGCAAAAAAATACGGTTTTCGCTTTTGCCATACAAACAAAGATAGCGATACCGAGATGGATTTTGGAGGAAATTATGATGGTTGATATGGGAGGCTCGTGCGGATATTACAAGTATGGAGAGAAATAAAAGTTAGACGAGGTTGCCGCGCTTCGCTTGCTATGACGGTGAAATTCTAAGGTGTCTACGAAAAACAAGCGCTTCTACTGACGCAAGCATAAGTGAGGAACGAACGATGCTTGTGTCTGTTCAGGATTTTGCATACAGAGACCGCTTCGCTAATCCTTGCGCGAGTAGTTTATGTTTAACGAAATAAAAAACGCCAATACTTATTTTGTATTGACGCTTTTTATTTCGTTAAAAGATTGTTCTACATTTTCAAATCACAGCTTGATTTCCTCTTCCTGTTCGTCGAAGAAATGGAATTCCGTAAAGTAATAATTGTTGTTGGCTGCGATTTTGAGTTTGACTTTGTATTTACGCTGCCATTGGCGACGGATCGAATTCCAAAAACCTTTTGTCAGGTGAGAATATACAATTGGGTGCACCAGTATGCCGATTTCGGTATGTTGATGCAGCATGATGTATTCCAAGCGTTTTTCGATCTCGTCCATGAGCAATAGGGAAGACGTGACTTTTCCGGTGCCGTTGCAGCTCGGGCAGCCTTCTTCGGTATTGATCGTGATTTCCGGACGCATACGCTGACGTGTAATCTGCATCAATCCAAATTTGGACAAAGGCAATACGGAATGTCGTGCGCGGTCGTTTTTCAGGCATTCTTCCATGTGGTCCAATACCTTTTTCTTGTTTTCCGGATTTTTCATGTCGATGAAATCCACGACGATGATGCCTCCTAGATCACGCAAGCGCAGTTGTCGCGCGATTTCCTCTGCCGCTTCCATATTGGTCGCCACGGCGTTGTCTTCCTGGCCGTTGCCCACGTTTTTGTAACCGCTGTTGACGTCGATGACGTGGCAGGCTTCCGTGCGTTCGATGATGAGGTACGCGCCGCTCGCCATATTGACCGTTTTCCCAAAAGACGCTTTGATCTGCCGGGTAATATTGTATTGGTCAAAAATCGGTAGCGGACCGGTATAATAACTGACGATATTGTCCTTTGTCGGCGCTATCGTGTGGATGTATTCCACCGTTTCGGCGTGGATATTTTTGTCGTTGATGACAATTTTGTTGAAATCAGCCGTCAACAAATCACGCAAAATACTGGTCGTTTTTGTCTGTTCGCTCAATATTTTCGTCGGCGGCGTCGCGGATTTCAGTTTTTTCTGGATGCTGTTCCAGCGCTCGATTAAGGTGTTCAAGTCATTGTGCAGCTCTTCCGTTTTTTTGCCTTCCGCAGCGGTGCGTACGATCACGCCAATATTTTTCGGCTTGATGGACGAAATGATATTGTTGAGGCGTTTGCGTTCTTCAGAGGAATGGATTTTTTTGGAAACTGCGACTATGTCGTTGAACGGCGTGATGACGACAAATCTACCCGGAAGCGAAATCTCACAACTCAACCTCGGGCCTTTGGCGGATATGGGTTCTTTCAGGATCTGAACCAATATGTTTGGTTTGCCGTTGAGTACTTCGGAAATTTTGCCCGTTTTGACGATTTCGGGTTCTATCTGAAACTTGGAAAAATCAAAGCCGTTAGGACTTTTGTCGTGTATGGCAAGCTGCGTAAATTTCAAAAGCGACTTGATGTAGGGACTTAGGTCGGTATAATGCAAAAAAGCATCTTTTTCAAAACCTACGTCCACGAATGCGGCGTTCAGACCGGGCATCAAGCGTTTGACTTTACCTAAAAAAAGATCGCCTACAGAGAAACCGTTTCCGGCTTTTTCGGTGTGTAGCTCGACCAGTTTGTTATCTTCCATCAACGCCAGTTCTACGCCGGTAGGCGTGGCGTTGACAATTAATTCTTTGTTCACTAATACAACTTTTTACTAGGTGATCCATGTATGGACACGGATTTAAAACAGCAGTCAAATACCCTTAGAATACACTTCTACAAAAAGGGTTTGTTTGCCGATAATTGGTAGGAAAAGTTGAAAAGTTGCAGTGATACGTTGTGTGTACGCAATGTACACAAGATAAAACAACCAATGCCGGCAATAAATGTTCCGGCATTGATTTATAATGAGATACGATGGCACATGCTTATGAAAAGACGCTGTGCATCAATCGAAAAGTATTGTCCTTATTTGCCTTTATGACGGTTCTTTCTTAATCTCTTTTTACGTTTGTGCGTCGCGATTTTATGACGTTTTCTTTTTTTACCACAAGGCATAGTCTTAAAAAATTTATTATAATTAAAAAATCAACAATTATTGTTGCAATATCTGTATTCGGTCCTGAATTTCCTTCTTGGCTTCAGGTATATTGATTTTAGGCAATATCGTTTTGTACCACTTGATTGCTTCCGCCTTTTCGCCCATGCGGTCGTAGGTTTCGGCAAGGTTCAGCAATGCTTCCATGTCGTTGGGGTTGATCTTGAGTACCGCCTGAAAACGTTTGACGGCGTTTTCGTATTGGCCACTCTTGATGCCACCCAATCCCAAAATCTTTTGCGCAAATACGTTTTCGGGATGCTTTTCGGCGATTTCCCGCACCGGCAATATGCCTTGCATCGGGTTTTCCGCAATATTTCCGAACATGTAACATGCGCCCAAGCCGATTTTGGAAGAATCATTGTCGGGGTTCAGCTCGATTGCCTTATCAAAGAACGTTTTCGCATTTGTCGCCAACCAAGTCTGCATAGCGGGGTCGCTGTCGGACACCAATACGCCGGTTAACAACATTTGGGCTGCAAAGGTAAGTTCTTTTTCAGAATTATCCAAAAGACCTTCTTGTCCCGTATAATAGGCACTGATATCGGGTCTGTTTTTTTTGTCATTCCAGAATGTGGCGAGCTGCGCGTAGACTTTGCGCTGTTGGTTTTGGACATCGCCGCGCACGACGCTGTTTTCCAGTTGCGTGATTTGCTGTATTTCGTCCGCCGTAAGGTTTTTCTTGGCCGTGGTCAATACGTCCTGCGTGGTCAATTTGGGCGGTTGCATGCCTTGCTGCATAGCCACCGCCGGCATTTTCTTTTTGGGAGGATTGGTCCTTCCAAAGAAAAATACCGCACAAAAAAGAACGACTCCGCTTGCCAAATAGAGATACTTCTGCTTGTTCATCTGTTATATTGAGAGCCGCGAAGTTACTCTATTTTGGGGCTTGTTTGACTTCATTAACAAACTCTTTGGATGGTTTGAACGCAGGAATGAGGTGTTCCGGAATTTCTACGGCAATATTTTTCTTGATGTTCCGACCGATTTTTGCAGCGCGTTTTTTGGTGATGAAGCTGCCAAATCCCCTAATGTAGATGTTTTCGCCTTTGGAAAGATTGCCTTTTACTTCTTTCAAAAAGGATTCGATGGTTACCAATACGTCTACTTTTGGTATGCCGGTTTTTTCAGAAATGCTATTTACGAGATCTGACTTTCTCATAGAAAAGACATTTTTTGCATGAATAGTTTAAAAATAACAACCCAATAATAAAGATTTTATTTCATAGTGCAAAGAATATCAATGTTTTATTTCTTTTTTTCGGTGAAGGAAAATATATTGGGATGAATTGTTCGCCACGGATTCACCGATTACATTCTATTATTGGGAAGATATTTTTATCTTTAAGGAAACAAAAAAACACCTGTTTATGAAATGGCTAACCTTGATTTGCTTATTTCCTTTGTGCATATTGGCGCAAAAGAAAAGCTACGTCCCGGTTACGGTCGCGTTTTACAACGTGGAAAATCTTTACGATACGGTAGACAATACGATGGTGGACGACGACGATTTTTTGGTGACGGGAAAACGGCATTACACGCCCGAAATCTACCGGGAAAAAATCGGACATATTGCGCAGGTTTTCCATGATATACAAATGGTTGTGCAGTCCAATACGACCGCGTTGATCGGGCTCGCGGAAGTGGAAAACGATACCGTTTTGACCGATATTGTGCGGCATCCTTTATTGGAAAAACAGGATTGGCATTTTGTTCATTTCGATTCCAAAGATCGTCGCGGCGTAGACGTCGCGTTGTTGTACAATCCCCGGCTTTTCAAAATCCGTTCTGCCACGCCGGTGTTTGTCGCCATTCCGTCCAATACGAAAGCGTCGCATTTCACGCGTGATATTTTGCATGTGGAAGGTTGGCTGCTGGGGGAGAAAATCCATGTTTTTGTCAACCACTGGCCGAGCCGGGTTGGCGGCGAATGGAAAAGTTATCCTGCACGCGCGGCGGTTGCCCAAGCGTTGCGACGACAAATCAACCGAATTTCGAAAGCAGATTCCACGGCGCGCATATTGGTTATGGGCGATCTCAACGACGATCCGGTCAATACAAGTGTGGTCCATGATCTCGGCGCGACCAACCAGAAAAACGTATTGGACACGCTGCTGTACAATCCGTGGTTGGATTTTTACAAAAAAGGTTACGGCACTTTGGCTTTCCAAAACGCCTGGGGACTTTTTGACCAGATCATGCTGAGTCAAAATCTGCTGTTGCGTTCGGATACGGCGCTGTTTTTCTGGAAGGCCAATATATTCAAACCGAGCTATCTGGTCGAGACGATGGGCAACTACAAAGGTTATCCGAAACGGACGTATTCGGGTGACAGCTACCAAGGTGGCTACAGCGATCATTTTCCTGTGTACATCACATTTTTGAAGTGTTGGGCAAAAAAGTAGGTAATGGCCGACTTTTATTTTCGGTTTCCATTATATTGGGTAAGTTTTATCTTCGTTCCAAATATTGGAAGTTAGATAATGGAAATAGCGGCATTGATACCTCATATAGAAGCGTTGATATTTGCGAGCGACCGCCCGTTGACGACGTTGGAACTCGTGGAATTGCTCAACAATACGTTTGGCTTCATGGACAACCAGATCACGTTGGATCAGGTAGAAAACGGATTGGATGCCATTTCGGAAAAATACGAATCCGAATTTTACGCGTTTCGACCGATTCAGAGCGGCGGCGGTTGGATTTTTTTGACAAAACCCGAATACCACACGACGATTTCGCAGCTTAACGGCGACAAGTTCATCAAAAAACTGTCGGGCGCGGCTTTGGAAACGCTGTCGATCATCGCGTACAAACAACCCGTGACGAAAGGCGAAATCGAAAGCATTCGTGGCGTCAACAGCGACTACAGTGTCCAAAAACTATTGGAAAAGGAACTGATCGTGATTTCTGGCCGCGACGAAGATTCGCCCGGAAAACCGTTGCTGTACACGACAAGTAAAGGCTTCATGGATTATTTTGGCATCAATTCTCCGAAAGACATGCCCAAAATACAGGAAGTGCAGCAAGAAGAATCGCTCTATCCGAGTATCGTGGATGCGGACAAAACGAAGGAAGCGGGCGATGCGCCTAAGTCGGCGCTGCATTATGGCAACGGAACCGAAAACGAAAATCCCGCTCCGGCGCAATAACCTAAAAACAAAAACATGTATTGGAAAAAGAAAGTGGCGCATTTGTCGGTTTTGCTGTCGACGATCCTGTTTTCGGCTGCATTTGGCCAACATCACCTTTCTGAAAAATATTACACCGACCTTGCCCATGCCGATTCGTTGCGCGGCAATATTGAAGCTCCCGAACGGACTTGGTGGGACATTCAGCGTTATGACGTGACGGTCAAGCCTGAATTTGAAAAAAAGTTCATTTCGGGTACGAGCAAGATTACGTACAAGGTCGTGAAAAACAGCTACCCGGCTTTTATGCAGATCGATCTGCAAGCTCCGATGCAGCTGGACAGCGTTTTGTTCAACGGCAAAAGAAAACTGAATTTTAAGCGTGAGGGAAATGCTTTTCAGGTCAATGTACCCAAACAAATAAAAAGCAGCGAAGCTTTCGTACAGGTTTATTTTCACGGAAAACCTACGATTGCAAAAAAAGCGCCGTGGGACGGCGGTTGGATTTTTGCCAAAGATTCTTTGGGCAGGCCGTGGATGACGGTGGCTTGTCAAGGTTTGGGCGCTTCGGTTTGGTATCCTTGCAAGGACGTGCAGGATGACGAACCGGACAAAGGCGCGTCGTTGACCATGATCGTACCCGATACTTTGACAGCCGTGAGCAACGGTCGGAAAGTGGAAGAAAAACGTTGGGACAATGGCTGGAAATCCGTGAAATGGCAGGTTGTCAATCCGATCAACAACTATACGCTCGTTCCTTATATTGGAAAATATGTTGAAATAAAAGACCATTACAACGGGCTGGAAGGTAATCTGGATATTGGTTTGTGGGCTTTGGACTACAACCGAGCAAGAATGGTCGAGCATTGCCAACCCGATGTTTTGCGTATGTTGAAAGCATTTGAATATTGGTTTGGTGCTTATCCTTTTTACGAAGACAGCTACAAACTGGTCGATGCGCCGTATTTGGGTATGGAACATCAAAGTGCCGTGGCGTACGGCAACCATTATCTGAACGGTTATGCTGGGCGGGATCTTTCGGGTACAGGTATTGGTTTGAATTGGGATTTTGTCGTCGTGCACGAAAGCGGACACGAATGGTTTGCCAACAATATCACGTCCAAGGATATTGCCGATATGTGGATCCACGAAAGTTTTACCAATTACAGCGAAGTGTTGTTTACCGAATATTATTATGGTCGACAGGCAGGGCAGGAGTATTGTTTCGGTATCCGAAAAAATATTTCGAATGACAAACCGATCGTCGGTCCTTATGGCGTCAACCGCGAAGGCAGCGGCGACATGTACTACAAAGGTGCCAATATGCTCAACTCCATCCGAAACGCTATGGGCAACGACGATAAGTTTCGTGCGATGTTGGTCAATATAAACAAAACATTTTACCACAAAACCGTCACCTACAACGATATTGAAGAATTGATGTCTAAGGAGAGTGGCATCGAATTGTCTGCTATATTGGACCAATATCTAAAAACGACGCAGGTTCCGCAATTGGAATACGCATTTTCCAACGACAAACGAAAACTGTATTTCCGTTATGTCAACTGTGAGGAAGGTTTCGATCTTCCGTTGAATATTCGCGCGGAAAAAGGTGCGGCAAATCTGCTGTTAAAACCAACAGTAGAATGGCAAAGCATCTCCCTAAACAGTTCGCAAGCGCGCTTGATGATCCCGACCAATATCGAGTTTCAATATTACCTTACGACCAAAAAAGTCGATGTGCCGGCTATATAATTTGATTGAAGAATAGTGAACCTATTTAAACTTTTATAATCAGGGACTAATTAAAATACTACTGTACAAACGAAAAGCTATCACCGTCAAACAAGCCTTTGTCGCTCAGTTTCAGATGCGGAATTACCAGCAAAGCCATGAAACTCAATGTCATGTACGGCGAGCCTAACGTAGAGCCGAGCTTTTTCGCAGCTTGGTCAATATGCGTATATTCTTTGGAAATCTGGTAACCGTCTTTGCTGCTCATCAAGCCGGCTACCGGAAGCGCCAATACGAGGCGTTCGTCTTTATTAGCCAGACTGACACCGCCTTTTGCCTCAATCACCAAATTGATCGCTTCCATTAAATCTTTGTCGTTGGTTCCGACTGCAACGATATTGTGGCTGTCGTGCGCCACCGACGACGCAATAGCACCAGATTTTAAATGAAAATTTCGGATAAAAGCCTTTGCTATGGGCGCTTTGGAATATCTATTGACGACGACCATTTTCAGAATGTCTTTTTCCGTGTCGCTTTCAATATGTCCGTTTTGAATAGTCGGTTCGAGCCAAAGCTTGTTGGTGATTAATTGTCCGTCCAAGGCTTTGATGACGGGAATTTTGCCGTCTTGTATTGGATAATCTTTTTCGGAAACGATCAATGCATTTTCGGAAATCGGTGTCGCCGAAAAATGATTGATTGTTTTTTCAAATATAGACGTGATAAGCGTTTTGCCGTTTTCGGCAACGAGCTTTCCGTCAATATAAGTTTGCAAAACCTCAAATTTTTCCAAATCTTTGACGATGATAAAATCCGCCGGATCGTTCATGTTCAACAAACCAACGTCCAGTTTGTAATGTTTGACCGGATTGACGCAAGCCGCTCTCAATACATTGAAAATGTCAATTCCTTTCGCCACGGCTCTTTTACACAAAACATTGATATGGCCTTCTTCCAGACTATCCGGATGTTTGTCGTCGCTGCAAAACATGATTTTTTCGGGGAAATCGCGTAGCAAATCAATCAACGCTTCGAAGTTTTTGGCGGCACTTCCTTCGCGGATCAAGATGTGCATATTGGCTTGTAGCTTGTCCAGCGCCTCCTCTTTTGTAAAACATTCGTGGTCGGTCGCGATGCCCGCCGCCGCATATTGGGCTGCTTCTTTTCCGCGCAATCCGGGCGCGTGTCCGTCGACAGGTTTGCCCAGTTCGTGCGCTGCGGCAATTTTCGCCATGACTTCCGCATCTTGATGCAATACGCCGGGGAAATTCATCATTTCTGCCAAATATTTGATGTCGTCTTTTTCCAAAAGTTGGCGTACGGCGTTACTGTCCAATACCGCTCCGGCAGTTTCGAAAGCCGTTGCAGGGACGCAGCTCGGCGCACCGAAATTGAACTTGAACGGAACTTTTTTGCCGTTTTCGATCATGTATTCCACGCCTTCCATGCCCAATACGTTGGCGATTTCGTGCGGATCGTCGACCGTTGCAACCGTTCCGTGTACGACTGCCAACCGTGCAAATTCGGACGGAATCAACATGCTGCTTTCAATATGGACATGCGCATCCACAAAGCCAGGAAGAATATATTGGTCTTTGCCGGTCGTTTCTTTTCTTTCGACCGCAATTATTTTCCCGTTTTCAATATGTATTTCGGCAGGGTAAATTTCCCTGTTCAATATGTCGACGAATTTCCCTTCAATCACGTTAGATAATTAATAATGAACAATTAAGAATTAATAATGATTTATGAGTGATGTAGTTTGTCTCAATTTATAGCTCATAAATTATCATTGAATTGGTTGATCGTTTTTAATATTTGTTTTGTTCAAACTTGTGGCGGCTCCACGCATAAATTAAGTATTCATCTTGAGTTAAAAAAAATGAATCCACTTATCGATGATCGTACTAAACTCATCATTCAAAGAAGGTCTGGCCGGCGTTCTTCCGTTCTTTGCACGGCTTGTTCTTCGCGCCAAGTGTCGATGATTTTCGGATTGCCGCTCATCAATTCCTCGGGAACTTTATAGCCGCGAAATTCCGCTGGTCTTGTGTATACGGGCGGCGCGAGCAAACCGTCCTGAAACGAATCAAACAGCGCAGACGTTTCGTCGTTCAATACGCCGGGCAACAAACGTCCAATACTGTCGACGATGATCGCCGCGGGCAATTCACCACCGCTCAATACATAGTCGCCGATGGAGATTTCCCGCGTGACATAAATGTCGCGGATGCGCTGGTCAATACCTTTGTAATGGCCGCAAATGATGAGGAGTTTTTCTTTAAGGGAAAGCGTGTTGGCGATCGTTTGGTTATAGGATGCGCCGTCGGGCGTCACGTAGATAATCTCGTCGTATTTTTTGTCCGCCTGCAATTCGTCGATCGCGTTGGCGAGCGGTTCGCAGCGCATCACCATTCCCGCGCCACCGCCAAATTGATAGTCGTCAATCTGTCCGTATTTGTTGAGCGCCCATTTGCGCAGATTGATAATATTGACTTCCAAAAGTCCTTTTTCCTTGGCGCGCTGCATGATGCTGTGCGACAAGGGACTTTCCAAAAGTTCGGGAACTACCGTGAGTATATCTATTTGCATAATGCAAAGATAATCGGTTGCGGAGAAAAGCTTATAACATCATTTTCATCAACATTTCTTTCATCAGTTCGGAATTTTCCGTGCCCGAATCGTGGATGCCGATGCTGCGCAAATTGTATTGGTGCAATTGCAAAAGAATATTTTCGATGCCGTTGTATTTGTAGTTGCTTGCCGCCGTCATGTAGTCTTTGACAAAAAAAGGATGCACGCCCAATATGCCGGCGATGATTTTGCTGTCCGAACTTCCTGCCGCAAAAACAAGTGACACTTTACTGAAAAAATTATACAGCGCAGGCAAAACCATCTGCATTGGTCCCGCTTTGGGATTAGACGCGAAATACTGCACGATGCGCACCGCCTTGGGAACGTCGCGCGTCGCAATAGCCGTTTGCAGTTCAAATACGTTGAACTCCTTGCTGATGCCAATATACTGTTCGACCGTATCTTCCGAAATCTGCGACTGACCTTTCATATTGACCGTTATTTTGTCGATCTCGTTGGAAATGCGCGAAAGGTCGTTGCCGATGGAATCCACGAAAAGGCGCAACGCTTTCGGCGTTACCGTGAAACCTTTAGATTTGGCAAGCGAGCTGATCCAGTCGGGAAGTTGGTTTTCGTAGAGTTTTTTGGTGGTGAGGATTTCGCCGTTTTTTTTGAGCGCCTTGGCAAATTTTGTTCGCGAGTCGACTTTTTTCTCCTTGTAGCTGATGACCAGCACCGTTGTTGGCATTGGGTTTTCCATGTAGCTTTCCAATAGGAGAACGTCTTTCATCTGCTGCGCTTCCTTCAGTACGACAACCTGCCTTTCCGCAAACATCGGATAGCGGCGGCACGTATTGACGACGTCGGCCCAGTTGGCGTCTTTGCCGTAAAAAATCGTTTGGTTAAAATCGGCTTCCGACGGAGTGAGCAGTTCGTGTTCGGCGTAGCGTACGACCTGGTCAATAAAGTAAGATTCGTCTCCCTCCAACCAATAGATCGGTTTGAAACTTTTATTTTTCCACGATGCGATGATTTCTTCCGGCGACATATCCGCAAACGTACATTAAAATTTTCGTTCAAAAAATGAGGGAAATGTGAATGAGATAATGAAAATCTTGTATTGTGGCAGATCGTCAAAACGTATGTTTTAGCCCACGGATTTTATCCGTGGGAATGTGAGTTTATTGAGTGTTCTCCAACCGTTTTAACGGTTTACATTTTTCTTACAACCATTAAAGCGGTTGTAAGAAAAAATAAGCTGAAATTCAATCTGTCCTTCACTTATATAATATTCCCAAACTACGATAACTTTGAAAACTGAAATTGAAACGGAAAAACAACATATTGACCAAGGTATTGATGCTCGTCGGCTTGTTTTATATTGGCGGAATGCATCATGCGTTTGCACAAAAAGCCGGCGCCGGATTAAAAGACACGATTGTCGGCATTTATATTGACCCGACGACGCACGACACGATTCCTTGCGTGACGCTCAATACCGTCGTCGTGGAAGGGACTGTTTTGCCTAGTATGAAAAAAAACGTCAAGGAATGGACGCGTTTGCGCAATGCGGTGTACGTGACTTATCCTTATGCGATGGCGGCTTCGCGTATCATGAACCAGATCAACGCGGAATTGGTCGGCGTGACGGACAAGAAAAAACGCAAAGAAATCATTCTTTCGCACGAAGCGGAACTTAAGAAAAACTTTACGTCCAAAGTGACGAATCTTTCCGTCTATCAAGGAAAGGTATTGATGAAACTCGTCAAACGCCAGACCGGCAACAACTGTTACGAAATCATCAAAGAATATAAAGGCGGTTTCACAGCGACTTTTTGGCAGGGTGTCGCTGTCGTTTTTGGCTCGAGCTTGAAACAGGATTACGATGCGGAAGGAGAGGATCAAGCTTTGGAAGCAATCGTACAGGACGTGGAAAAAATGTATGGTTATCGATAACGTAAAAGATAAAAATAATAAGGCAAAAACATGGAAATTCTAAATAGTACACTTGATGACGTAACGACAATATTGAAACTCTACGACGCTGCCCGCTCTTTGCAAAAGGCAAAACTGGAAAACGGTGCCGTCGTATGGCCCGAATTTGACGAAACCTTTATCGCAAAAGAAATTAATACGAAAAGTCAGTGGAAGATGCTTATTGACGGCGAGGTTGCTTGCGTGTGGATGACAACGTTCAGCGATCCGCAGATTTGGGAAGATCGTAATACGGATCCAGCGGTTTATATTCATCGAATTGCGACCAATCCGGCGTTTCGTGGGCGAAATCTAGTTGCGGAGATCGTGGCTTGGAGCAAACAATACGCTGCGCAAAACCACAAAAAATATGTTCGTCTGGATACCGTTGGCGAAAATCATGGTTTGGTTGCCTATTACCAAAAAAGCGGTTTTGATTTTTTAGGATTTTTCAATTTGAAAGATACCGTTGGTCTGCCTGCGCATTACAACCAAGGCCCGGCTTGTTTGTTTGAAATCGTATTGGATTGAATATTTTGATAGATTTTACCTATGCATGCATCTTCTAATATTTCATTAAAATGACATTTCTAAAATTGTCCTACGTTTAAAAGGTATATCTTTGCAGCGCTAAAATGCGAAGTGTTTTCGCGGTTTGGACAAAGTGTACATGAACAAATTTCAGGTAGATATATTGGCGATAGGCGTGCATCCCGACGATATTGAACTCGGTTGCGGCGGTATGCTGATTGCGTCGATCAAACAGGAAAAAAAAGTTGCCATCGTTGACCTGACGAGAGGTGAACTGGGTACGCGCGGTACGGCGGAAACTCGCCGACAGGAAGCGGAAGCTGCCGCGGAATGTATGGGCGTCACTTTTCGCGAAAACCTCGAAATGGAAGACGGTTTTTTTGAAATCACAAGGGAAAATATCCTGAAAGTAGTGCAGGCAATCCGCAAATACCAACCCAAAATCATCGTCTGCAACGCTCCGCATGACCGCCATCCCGACCATGGACGCGCATCCGAACTGGTTGTTCGCGCAAGTTTCCTGGCTGGTTTGCGTCGCGTCAAAACATCGCTGTACGACGAACCGCAGATGCATTGGCGTCCGGCAAATGTGTATCATTACATTCAGGACAATTATCTGGAACCCGATTTCTTGTTCGACATTTCGGACGTGATCAACGAGAAAATGAATGCGGTGACGGCCTATAAAACACAGTTCAACTCACCTGACAAATCAGAACCTCAAACATATATTTCGACACCGGACTTTTTGGAAAAAATAAAGGCCCGCGCGTTGTCTTTTGGTAAAATCATCGGCGTACAATATGCTGAAGGTTTTTTGAGTGAAAAGAAAATCGGCGTCAAGGACATCGACGCATTGATACATCATACGACTTAAACAGTTTCTTTCAAATGTTGCGTTTTGGGTTTTGCAGACACGGATAAACCCACGACGCAACGTATATCAACATTTATGCAAACAGCAAAATTTGCGCATCCAAATCCGTCTTTTTACGTAGAGCTGAAAAAGCGGACCAACGAGTATTTTAAAAATACGGGAAAAGACACGACTGGCGGCAGGCAGCTTTTGGTCAAGGCAAGTATTCTTGTCCTCCTGTTGGTCGCGACGTACGTTGCGGTCGTTTTCTTTACGCCGGCGTCTGCCGTAGCAGCACTCTTGTTGTGTGTATTGCTGGGGTTGGCGACCGCGGCTGTCGGATTTAATGTGATGCACGACGGCAACCACGGCAGTTTCAGCAACAATCGGATTGTCAATCGTATTGCCGCCAATACGGCCGAATTTGTCGGTGCGAGCCAGTTTATGTGGAACATGAAACACAACGTGATCCACCACGCGTACACCAATATCGACGGCATCGACGACGATATTGACGCAAAACCTTTTTTGCGTATGGCGCCTACGCAAAAGAAATACAAGATGCACAAATACCAACATTATTATTTCTGGGTTTTTTATGCCATCCTGCATATTTTTTGGACGTTTTTCAGCGATTTCAAAAAATATTTCACAAAAAAAATCGGCGAAACGCCTTTGAAGAAAATGAAACCTAAGGACCATTTTGAGTTTTGGGCGTTCAAAGTTGCCTATTTCTGCTTGTTTGTGGTGATTCCGGTTGTGCGTTTGGGATGGCAGGAGTGGCTGATCGGATTCTTGGCATTCACATTGACCGCAGGTCTTGTTTTGAGCTTTGTTTTTCAGTTGGCGCACACGGTGGAAGACACTAAATTTCCCGTTCCGCAAAAACCGATGAACACGTTGGAGGACGAATGGGCAGTGCACCAGTTGAAAACGACCGCTAATTTCGCGGTCAACAACAAATTGGTTTCTTGGTATGTCGGTGGTTTGAATTTTCAGGTAGAGCATCACCTTTTCCCACGTATTTCGCATATACACTATCCTGCAATCAACAAGATTATCAAGCAGGCTTGTAAAGAATACGACGTGACTTATATTGAATACGATAAAGTATTGCAGGCTATTTCGTCCCATATTGGATTTTTGAAACAGATGGCGAAGGAAGATCAAGTAGCGGCGTAGGAATTTGCAGCGCACAGATGGCACAGATTAACACGGATGAATATATCTGGGTTGGTTTGTGCCATTTGTAGTTTGTAAATGTGTAGATTGTATGTAAAAACACGCATGGAATTAAATGATCTAACCTATAGAATAAGCGGCGCGATTTTTTCCGTTCACAATGAATTAGACCCCGGATTTTTCTATGAAAAATGGTGATGTCGATATTTTTGTCGATTTTGAACGCCCAATAGGCATTGAGTTTGTTGATGTCGCCGATATTTTGGAAAAAAAATTACAACGAAAAGTAGATGTGGTTTCCAAAAAAAGCATTAAATCCCAATATTTTGTACAGATAGAACCAGAACTCGTTTAGGTCTAAGCGCTCGGATATTCTATTGGTCAGGGATATTGTGCAAAGCGGAAATAAGATAAAAACCTATACCGAAGGGTTTTCCTATGAACAATTTATAGAAGACTAAAGGACGATCGACGCCGTTATTCGAAATTTTGAAATTATAGATGAAGCCGCCAATAGACTTTCCAGTGATTTTAAAAATACGCATGAAGATATTGATTGGACGCGTATTAAAGGTTTTGGAAACCGTATTGTCCACGAATATTTCGGCGTCGACTACAATATTGCTTGGCTGGTCATGGAAGACTTTTTGCCCAATATGTTAGAACAATTGGAAAAGATTGTATAACATTTATGTCATTGCTGCCGACATTTGCTTAACTTTAGCACCTCATTTTACACAAAAACAATTTCGGATGAGCAAGTTTCAGGAACACAATTTCCAAAATGAAAAGGCATTGATCAGAGTTGATTTCAATGTGCCTTTGGACAAACAGACATTAGAAATTACGGACGATACGCGCATTAAGGCGGCGATTCCCACGATAAAAAAGATATTGAGCGACGGCGGCAGCGTTATATTGATGAGTCATCTTGGACGTCCAAAAGGCGGTCCGGAAGACAAATATTCCTTGAAACATATATTGGCGCACCTCAGTGACTTGTTGGGCGTGCAGGTGCAGTTTGCCAACGATTGTATTGGACAGGAAGCGATTGACAAATCCGCAGCGTTGAGACCGGGAGAAGTTTTGTTACTGGAAAATCTTCGTTTTTACAAAGAGGAAGAAGCCGGCGACAAAGATTTTGCGGAAAAACTCAGCAAACTGGGCGACGTGTATGTCAACGATGCATTTGGGACGGCGCACCGCGCGCACGCCTCCACGGCAGTAATCGCGCAGTTTTTTGCTACTGACAGGAAAATGTTCGGTTTGTTGATGGAAGCGGAGGTCAGCAGCGCGGAAAAAGTATTGCACGATACGAAGAAACCATTTACGGCAATCATCGGCGGCGCGAAGGTTTCGGACAAAATATTGATTATCCAAAATCTTTTGGAAAAAGCTACGGACATCATCATCGGTGGCGGTATGGCGTACACGTTTTTCAAGGCGCAGGGCGGTCATATTGGAAACTCTTTGGTTGAAGACGATCGTCTGGAAACGGCAAGAGAACTGTTGAAAACGGCTGCCGAAAAAGGCGTGAAAATCCATTTGCCAAAAGATTCTGTCATCGCGGACAAATTTGACGCGAACGCCAATACGCAAAACGCGGCGAGCGACAATATCCCTGACGGTTGGATGGGTTTGGATATTGCGGACGGTGCAAGAGCGGATTTTGCGGCTGTGCTTCAGCAGTCCAAAACGATTTTGTGGAATGGTCCGATGGGCGTTTTCGAGTTTGAAAAATTCCAGGGTGGTACGAAAGCTATTGCGGAAGCGGTGGCGGCGGCGACGCAGGCTGGAGCGTTTTCGTTGGTCGGCGGCGGCGATAGTGTTGCGGCCGTCAACAAATTCGGATTTACGGATAAGGTAAGTTATGTTTCGACTGGCGGTGGTGCTTTGCTGGAATACTTTGAAGGCAAGGAGTTGCCGGGCATTGCGGCAATCAAAAATGCGTAGTTGAAGTAATTGTATTGGATATTGAGTCCCTACATGATAGAACGCTATCATGTAGGGTTTTTTAGTAGATTTGACTTTGTAATATTGTGCAATGACTAAGGTTGTAACCATTCTAGTATTGTTGTTGGGGATTTCTACCTATTCAGATGGGCAAGTAGTTATACCTCTTATGAAAGTGCCAGAACATGGATTTTTACCCGGGAAGAAATTCCAGTTTTACTCTACGATTGATAAATATAACCTATCCTCGTTAAGTGTAAAAATCGAGCTTTATGATGATAGAAATGAACTGAATCTTCAGAAAGTAAATTGCTCGGAAATAATGTTTACCAATACTTCAGAATTTGCTCAGTCGGGATACCTTAGTTTAATTGGACAATATATGGATACTTTATTACTTGCCGCGGGTGGCGTTGTTGACGCAACATCTTCCGATGTGGTACAAATACATTTGGAAGGTATTGATGCAAGAATGATAAAAGTCGGATTGGCTGAATTTCGTGCGCATGGACTTTGTCAATTAAGAATAAAATATAAAGGCCATGAAAAAACATATTGTACGGATATTACGGATAAAGACAAACATTCACCTGTCAGTTCACGTACCTGGATGACGAGAAAAACGAGTACGCGAATAATTGCATCGGCGGCAATTCGCGAAACGATAGAACAGTTTTTCAGAGATATTGAACCTTAATATTGGGGTAGTATGTGATACATTCTGAACTTATTCCCCCAAAAAAAGAGCCATCCAAGAATGGACGGCTCGTGGTATATAAAAGTTACGAATAAGATGTAGTCTAAAAACTATATCTCAAGCTAAACTGCATCTGCTGATGAAAAAAGAACCGATGTTTTTAGGTAGAATGCCGAAACAGTTTTCCTATGCGAGAACCATCGGTTCTCTCATTTCTGTGTACCGTTACCCATTAAAAAAATATGCGCTATGTTTTGTCGAAGATTGTATGCGTTTCGGTTCTGTTACAATAGAAATAGTACCTGTTTTGGTAAGTGTGTAAAGTTGGAATAAACGCTGCTTTTTATCAAAAAAACGATATTATCTATGGGTTAATAAATTGTTACGTGCGGCTTTCCCGAAAAAGCAGGAACGATGTAGGATAATAACAAGAGCCATCCGAAAACGGACGGCTCTTGTTGCTCTTTTATGAAATAAAAACGTTATTTGTCCATACGTTGATTTAATCCATTTGTCATATGTATTGAATCGGATTACAAACCAGGAGCCTTGGTCGCGAAGTCATAACTTGTCCATGCAAAAGATGCTTTGTCGGCACCTGTGTTCGTCGTATTGTTGAATACGAGTTTGGTGAAATCGTTCAAAGCATAAGCAGGGTAAGTACCGATAGCATTGTAGTTTGCACCTGGAGCAGGGCTGCCAGCTGTTGTAGTTACACCAGCTGCTCCGATAAAGTTAGTACCTGTATAGCTCATGTCTATTTTGACATCTTTAGCAATAGCCGGGCCTGTACCATCGTTAAATTTGATCAAACCGTTTGTTGGGTTAGCCGCTGTAGTTGCCCAAAGAACTTTTGCATTGTTGATGGTGATTTTGCAACCTGTACGGTAAGTAAATCCTGCGCGAAGTGCATAAGCGTCTTTGCTTGCAGAGCCTTCGTCTTTACCGTTTGCATTGTAAACACCCACTGAAAGGTTCGTGAAAGTAGGGTTTGACAAGTTGTCCGTAATTGCAGGAGTAGAAGCGAGGTCAGAGAAACCGCCGTCGCCTTCCATCATGCCGGAACCGTTGGTAATGTCTGTAAAGCCTGCTTCGCGGATTTCGATGATGTTTTTAGCAGTACCTTTCCAACCAAGACACCAGTCAAAAGTATCGTCAGCAGAGTTTACCACCAAAGCGTTTTCAACGTTTACTGTACCTCCAAAAAATTCTATGTTGTCATCGGACCCATCATGCAACCAAAGGTTTTTCAGGACTGTGCCTGTTCCCTGTGCATACAATGAAAGGTTGTTACCTTCTTTTGTAGCGTTAATACGTGCACCTGCGTAACCGATTTCTACATATTCCAAATGACCAGAACCATCGGCATCATCCTTACCACCGTAAAGCGCATCACCAATTTCGGTTGTTTGTGTGTAAGAACCGTCTCTTGTACCTGTAGCCGCGTTTACCAACGTAGCTTTACCACACAAGAAAACGCCCATCCAGTCACCTGGTTTTTTGTTTGCGGAAATAAAACGGATTGGTTTGTCAGCCGTACCTACGGCGTTCAGTTTTCCGCCTTGCATTACTTCTACAGAGATGCTTGTAGCGGCAGTTGCGTCAGAAGCGGTCGCTGTAAATGTGGTACCTGGACTAACCGTTAGTGTAGAACCGTCCACTACGATTAAACGACCTGTAAGTTTGTAGTTTCCTGCAGGTAATGTAAAATTTCCGTTTACTTTCCCTTTCAGGTTATTGGCGTCAAAGTCAGGATCTGTCATCGAAGTGATAAATCCGTCTTTTGTGCCGTTGTCACCACCGCCACCCGTAGGGGGTGTGGTCGGATTGTTGTCGTTCTTGCTGCAAGATGCAAACACTGCTGCAACTGTGGCTAATAGGAGTATTTTTTTCATCTTTTGTTTTTTTTGTTTTTATTAGAATGTTTATGTTTTAATAATTTGAATTATGTATGTACTTATAATTGCCAATTAAGCCCCAAAAACAGCGTTACTCCTTTTTTGTAGCTGCTTATCAATATGTCTTTTGTTTCGCCCGTAACGTTGGATGTAGCTCTTTGGGTCAATTTGAATTCCGAATTCAGGATGTTTCTCGCACCAAGATTTATGGTTAATTTGGATTTTTTCAACCCGAAACTATTGATGAAATCGAGCGTTGGAACTGCCTTTTCCAAAACGTTTTCGCGTCCGGTTGTTCCTACAGAATATACTTTGTCGTAAGCATAGTTAAATACCAACGTCGATAAAAACGATGTCTTGTCTCCGCTTGTGCTGTAGCTCAAGTCTGAGTTGATGAGCAACGGGGAAGCTCCCTGCATTTTTCCTTTCTGATTGGTAAATGTAGCTGATACAAGACCTGTCGTTACGTCGGTTTGGTCTTCCAAACTATATAAATAAGAAGCGTTCATGCCGAAAGACAAATCGCTGTTTTGTCTTTCTTTTTCAATACTGAACAATGTTTTTCTTAGTTCCACTTCCGCGCCTGCAACATTGGCGTACTGCGTATTGACGTAAGAATAATCAAGTCCCGGTGTGTTCATAATCATTCTCACAATCGGATCCTGAATATGCTTGTAGAAACCGCCAACGGAAATAATTTCTTTTTTGGACAAATAATAATCGTATTTCAAGTCGGCATTATAAACCGTCGAAGGCTTTAGGTACGGGTTTCCACGTTCGTTAAAGTTTACGTCGCTGTACAGAAAGTTTGCCATTTCCTTAAACTGTGGCATTGTGTACGTTTTACTTGCTGCAAAACGCAGGGCATTTTTCTCGTTGAAGTTGTATTTAAGACTCAAGCTCGGCAACAAGTAATTTTTGTCGATAAGCGATGGCGGCGTGGTAAGGTCTGTTACGGTACTTGTGATATTGGTATTCCAGGTAATGGTTTGTTTTACCTTTTCGTTGCGTAAACCAACCTGCAGGGTAAATTTTTCGTTTATGGGATAAAGCAACTGCGCATAGCCTGATCCAATTTTGCGATGTCCAATATAATACATCGGATCTAAGTTGGCATTGTTCCACAAGGTTATAAGGCTGAAAGCGCCCGCGTTAAGGTTTTGCTGGTTTAGTACGGCATCGGGATTGCTGGGATCCACGGCCAATCCGCTTTGTTGGTAATCAAACTCCGTAAAATTAAAAGTTCGGTCCGTTTTTCTATAATCGCCACCTAAGGTCAAAACCGACGGCAGGTTCGCTTCTGGATTAAAAGTATAATTCAGTGCTGCTTTTCCGGCAAAATCATTTTCGTTGAGCGTAGAAAAAAAACGGTTGTTGTCTCCGGGGGAATTGGCGCTCAGAATATAACTTCCCGATTGCGCCATTGCATAAGCATTGGTTTTTCTGTCCGGTTCCGTTCCGCGCATGGTGCTGTAAACCGCGCCAATGTTTGCACTGACTTTATCGCTGAATTTGTAATCTGCCAACAATTGGTTGGAGAACAAATTATTGTTATTGTTTTGCTGACGGACGATGCGCGATTGCTCTGCGTTATCCGAACCAAGATCGTCATTAATATCTTTGTTGTAACCCAAATAATTGCCTACAAACTGAGCATTGTTATGGATAAAGAGCGCGTTCCATGAAATGCTTCCTTTGGTGTGCTTGAATTTTACGTTTCCGAGCAAAGACTGCGTGGTTCTATAATCGGAACGGTTCATGTTCATGCTTTGCTGGTAGTCGCCCGTATTGGTTACCTGTCCTATAAAGCCTTTTCTGTAGTAATAATCGCTCACGCTGTTGGCAACGGCAAACAAGGAAAGCGTATTGCCGCCTTTTCCTACATTCAGTTTGCGGCCACCGGCGATGTTAAAGTTTGAATTGATCGGAGTTGAAGCCTTATCTGTTTTAAAACCAGAATAAAATGTGTAATGGCTCAAATCTGTAATCGGCACATTTCTTCCGTTTTTAAGAAAACCGAAATAGCTGTACGCACCGTCTGCAACCACGAAATTGTCTGCCGAAATCGCGCTGGTATTAAGACCTACGCCTGCGGAAATACTTAAAAGTTGAGCCTTGTCTAGCTCTTTGGATGACACATCAATGTTCGCTCCGGAATTATCCCCATAAAGACTGGCGCCGAAAGTTTTGTTTACATTAATGTTTTTGATGATATTGGATTGGAAAAAATCCAAAGAAATATTTTTGTACAAAGGATCTTCCGACGGAAGCGGCAATCCGTTGAGAAACGTAGAGTTGTACCTGTCGCCAAGTCCGCGGACAAATACGTTTTTCACGCCTTCCTGTTTAGAAATTCCTGCTGTTTTTGTAACTGCTGCGGCAGCATCGGAAACTCCTTTCTTAGCCATTTCCTGCGAACCGATGGCTTGCTTCATTTCCAAAGCATTTTTTTGTTCAAAGAGTAGTACGCTTTCCTTTTCGCGACTTACTCTTTGCTGCACGACCACACCTTCCAGCTGATGGCTTGCAGCGTCTAAAGCCTTATTGAGAATAACCGTTTCTCCGGCTTTTACGACAACGTTGTCCTCGATACTTTCATATCCCAATAAGCTAAACTGAATGGTGTAAGTGCCTGGCGCTATTGTAATGGCGTATTGCCCTTTTCCGTCCGAAGTAGAGCCGACGGTCGTACCTTTTATGGTTACATTGACAAACTGCAAAGGCTGGTTAGCTACATTTTTGCCTGTCAGTGTTCCTCTTATTCCTCCTTTGTGTTGTGCAAACACAACAACATTGGTAAGTAAAAAAGTAACAAGTAATTTAAATTTTATGGAACTGCCTCGCATTGTTATATTTTGATGCGGCAAAAGTGCAGTTCCAATATTACCCTAATGTTAATATGGTGTTATCTAAATATTAACTATTTAAAGGCGTTAGATATCGTCGTCATCTTCTATTCCTGTCATGAAATTTTCCAGGTCGCGGCGGTCGCGTTTGGACGGGTGCCCGATTTTACTGAGCCTTTTTCCCGTATGGAAAGACGATGCCTCAAACTTGATGCGGTCGAGTTCTTCCTGCGGTGTGATGTCTTCGTAGTTTTTGATCGCGTCGGGATAACCGACACGTTTGGCGATCAAGCCAGTGACCTTGATCAGCCATTTTTTCGCTTCCGTTTTTACTTCATATTGGTCGCAGATATTGACGTTGCGCGATGCCTTGACCGGCTGCATTCCCATATTGGCGGTGTTGATTTTTATTCTGCCTTTGTCACAGGCGTCCGTTGCTTGCGCACGCGTTTTGAATAGTCGGATGGACCACAAATATTTGTCGATACGTATTTTTTCGTTGTCTGCCATAAACGACTAAAATAATGAAAAATGAATAATTAATAAGGAATAATTCATCGTTTGTAATTTAGTATCGATTTCTTAACGATTGCGTAGTTGTAGAAGAAAACTCTGCAACAGCGACCGCCGATGTTGGTGTTTTTCACCAACATCTTAAAAAAAGGAATTGATATCGTGCATTCCTAAAAAAGTAAAGAAACCAGCTTTGTGTTACGCTTTTTACGTTTGCGTGAAACATTCTCATGCAAGAAGTATATTTTTCCCTCGCTTTAATTATCTTCGCGGTTTAGGTACTTTTTCGTATAATTGCGATAAAGTATTCATTTTTAATAAGTTTTAAATTTAAAATACAATCATGATCACCACAACAGTCATCGCTGTTGTCTGCGTTATAATAGGAATCGTGGCGGGCAAATTTATTTTTGCAAAAAACACCGGCAAGCAGATCGAGGAAGCGCAGCATCAGGCACAGTTAATCGTAAAAGAAAGTCAAATACAGGCAGATGCCTACAAAAAAGAAAAAGAACTGGAAGCAAAGGAGAAATTTGTACAGTTAAAATCCGAATACGACAAAGACGTCAACAACCGCAACCGCAAAATCAGCGAAGGCGAAAACAGAATCAAGCAAAAAGAAGCTTCTATTGGACAGAAAGAAGCGGCGCTTGACAAGCAGACGAAAGAGAACGCAAGTGTAAAACAAGAACTCGAACACCAGATCGAAATCAACAAAAAGAAACAGCAGGAACTCGACCTGCATCAGGAAGAACATATCAAAAGACTGGAAAAAGTTGCCAACTTGACTGCCGACGAAGCTAAGGCGCAATTAATCGAAAACCTGAAACACGAAGCGCAGACTCAGGCGCTTTCCCTGCAACAGGAAATCATCGAAGACGCGAAACAAAAAGCAAACAAAGAAGCACGCAAAATCATCATTCAGTCCATTCAGCGTACAGCGGCTGAACAGACTATTGAAAATACCGTTACGGTTTTCAATCTGGAAACAGACGAAATCAAAGGTCAGATCATTGGCCGTGAAGGCCGTAACATTCGCGCAATCGAAGCAGCTACGGGGGTTGACTTGATCGTCGACGACACGCCAGAAGCAATCGTATTGTCTTCTTTCGATCCATTGAGAAGGGAAATCGCGCGTTTGGCATTGACGCGTTTGGTTGCGGACGGACGTATTCACCCCGCACGTATTGAAGAAGTGGTCGATAAAACGCGCAAACAACTAGAAGAACAAATCGCCGAAATCGGTGAACGTACCGTGATGGAATTGGGTATTCACGGTTTGCATAAGGAGCTGATTCGCTTGGTGGGCAAAATGCGTTTCCGTTCTTCCTACGGACAGAACTTGTTGATGCACAGTCGCGAAACGGCCAACCTTTGCGGTATCATGGCATCCGAACTTGGTTTGAATCCTAAATTGGCAAAACGTGCCGGTTTGCTCCACGATATTGGTAAAGTTCCAGATGAAGAAACGGAATTGAGCCACGCGCTTTTGGGTGCTAAACTGGCGGAAAAATACGGTGAAAATCCTGCCGTCGTCAATGCCGTCGGTGCACACCACGACGAAATGGAAATGCAATATGTCATTTCCCCGATTGTACAGGCTTGCGACGCCATCAGCGGTGCACGTCCGGGTGCAAGACGCGAAATGATGCAGCAATACATTCAGCGTATCAAGGATCTGGAAAATCTGGCGCAGGCTTACAACGGTGTCGAAAAAGCTTACGCAATCCAAGCGGGACGTGAATTGCGTGTCATCGTAGAAGCAGAAAAAGTGACCGACACGGAAAGCGACAAACTCAGCTTTGAAATCGCCCAAAAAATACAAACCGACATGACTTATCCTGGTCAGATCAAAGTAACCGTCATCCGTGAAAAACGCGCGGTTAACGTAGCGAGATAGTTTTTCAAAGTAAAAAGTAAAAAAACGTTAGCGTTCAATACTTTTGAAACAAATATCAAGAGAGCCGATTCGAAAGAATCGGCTCTCTTGATATCTATAAAGTTGAATGTTGCTCCAATGCTGAACGTCTCCGCAGAGTCCCCGTAGAAGACTCTGCGGAGACGTTATTTTAGCCCACGGATGAATCCGTGGGGAGATAAAAATGGGTTTCGGTACAATGTTTTTTAACCATTTTGAAAAGCATAAACGGTTGAAACGGTTTCCCCATACGTCAATTGAAAACCCACGGATGAATCCGTGGGCTAAAAACAAGTTCTTAAAACTATTTCTTGGGGTGCATTGCCTACGGTTGTCCATTGTCAATTGATCAACCCTGCTCTTTTCAGCAGCGCGTCGACTTTTGGTTCGCGGCCACGGAAATTTTTGTAAAGATCCATGGGGTCTTTTGTGCCACCCGAGCTTAACAATATCTTGAATTTTGCAGCGATTTCGGGATTGAAAATACCGTTTTCGCGGAAGTATTCAAATGCGTCGGCATCCAGTACTTCCGACCATTTGTAGGAATAATAACCAGCCGAATATCCGCCTGCAAATATGTGCGAAAACGAAGGACTGATGGCCGTACCTTTCAGATGCGGGTAGAGCTTGGTCGGAGCCAATATGTTTTCCTCGAAATTTTCGATCGATTCATTTTTCGGAAGTTTGCCGCTGTGGTAGGCCATGTCCAATAGGCCAAAACTCAATTGGCGCATCGTTTGATACCCTTCCATAAAATTGGCGGAAGCGACGATTTTGTCGATTTTTTCGTCGGGCAAAACTTCGCCGGTTTGGTAATGTTTGGCGAACGATTGGAGGAAGGTTTTGTCGTAGCAATAGTTTTCCATGAACTGCGAAGGCAATTCCACAAAGTCCCAATATACGCTCGTACCCGAAAGGCTGCTATAAGTCGTGTCCGCCAACATCGCGTGCAATGCGTGTCCAAATTCGTGGAAAAGCGTCGTCACTTCCCCAAAAGTCAACAAGGACGGTTTGTCTTTTGTCGGACGGGAAAAATTGCAAACGATGGAAACGTGCGGACGTTTGTTGTCGCCGTTTATATTGGACTGGTTGCGGTAGGAGGTTTCCCAAGCACCGGGACGTTTGCCGTCGCGCGGGAAAAAGTCCGTGTAAAACAATCCTTTATATTGACCGTTTTCGGTGACTTCGTAGACTGTGACCTCCGAATGGTATTTGTCAATATCGTCGCGCTGCGTGTATTGCAAACCGTAGAGTTTGCCCGCCGCGTCAAATGCCGCTTCCAATACTTTTTCCAAAGAAAAATACGGTTTGAGCGCTTCGTCCGAAATATCGTATTTTGCTTCCCGCAGTTTTTCGGCATAATAGCCGTGGTCGTAACCCTGCATGGTTTCGATTCCGTCTTTTGCCGCCATTTCTTTCAATATGGCGACTTCCTTTTCGGCGAAAGGTTTGGCTTTTACCAACAAATCGTTCAAAAAAGTTTGCACCGCCTGCGGTGATTTCGCCATTCTTTCCTCCAATACGAAATCGGCGTGCGTGGCAAATCCCAACAATTGCGCTCTTTCGTTGCGCAGGGCGACGATGCGGTGGATGATTTTTTCGTTGTTGTTGTCGTTGTCTTTGTAAGCGCGTTCTCCGCTTGCGACGGACATCTGTCGGCGCAGTTCGCGGTTTTTCGCAAACTTCATGAACGGCACCATACTTGGAAACTGCAAGGTAAACACCCAGCCGGCGAGCTCGCGTTTTTCGGCTTCTTCGTGCGCCATTTCAATGATGGACGCGGGAAGGCCGTCGAGGTCTTTTTCGTCCGTGATGTGCAGCGTGTAGGCGTTGGTTTCCTGCAATACGTTTTGGCTAAAACGAACAATAAGTCCCGAAAGTTCCTTGTCGATTTCGCGTAGCGTTTGCTTGTCCTCGTCCGAAAGCAACGCGCCGTTTCTGGTAAAGCTTTTATAGGTTTTGTCCAATAAGCGGTATTGTTCTTCGCTGAGCGTCGCCTTGTCCGTATGGTCAAAAACGTATTTTATTTTTTCGAATAGTTGTTGGTTGAGCGTGACGTCGTTGCCGTATTCGGCCAATAAGGGCGAAATTTCCTGCGCCAATTCTTCCAGAAAATCGTTGGTGTCCGCCGAGTTGAGGTTGAAAAATATTTCGGCGACGATATCGAGTTGTTTGCCAGTGTTTTCAAGCGTTTCGATCGTATTGTGAAAATCCGGAGTTGCCGGGTTTTCGACAATGGCGTTGATTTCCGCACGTCCTTCCTGCATGGATTCCAGAAATGCAGGTCTGTAATCTTCTTGTTGAATCTTGCCAAAGGGAATGCTTTCAAATGGTGTGTTCCATTTTTTTTCTAATAAAATATTTGACATAAATGCGTTGATATTGAGATTGGTATCTTAAAAAAGGCCGCGCAAACGATTGGGCGTGCCTGACTTTAGCCAAAGTTACCGAATGTTTTTAACAATGGACAGTTGACTGTGGACAATTGACAATGAGGGAATATCGGGCGCCATTGTTGGTGTTGTCACAAACAATTAATGTATAGCTCGTTTTACAGATGGGTCGTTGGTGATAACACCTACGACGGCGCGGAGTCCGCTTTTACTGGCGCAAGCATAAGTGAGGTACGAACGATGCTTGTGTCCTGAATCGCCAACAGACAAGAATCCTTGTCGGTTGGCGATGAAATATCGTTACTACTACTTATCCCACTTTTATATACACCAAGTATCCGCTGGGTTCAATCGAAAAAGTCTCGTTGTTTTGGAAGTCATAGTTCAAACCGGAAAACAAAGACTGGTATTGACCTGCCAGATAATCCGTATGGACGGAAACGCTGTGCGTGTCCGTTTGCGAAAAGTTGAACAGCGCCAATACTTGGTTCGTTCCGTTTTGTAAGCAGAATGCTAGGACGTCACCACCATTGGGAACGCAGATGTTTTGGTAACTGACTGTTGTCTGAAAACAAGGGTTGGTTTTGCGTAGATGGAACAAGGTTTTGTAAAAATCGTATAATGCCGGTACGTGTTCGTTCCATTCGATTTGGTCTTTTTCAAAAAAAGCAAGGCGTTTTTTGTTGGGGAGTTCCTGGCCGCTGTACGTCAACGGAATGCCGGGAAATATATTGGCAAACACCGCCCATGTTTTTGCCAACGAACCATATTTTTCGTATTCCGAACCGTTCCAACTGTTTTCGTCGTGGTTGCTCGTAAACCAAAGTTTGCAGGCTTCGGGCAACAACTCCAAATCTTCGCGCAATAGCGGAACGATGGCGTGCAATCCAAATTCTTTGTTTTTGGCCATATTGTCTGTCGCGTGCATCCAACGCCATGCGTAGTTGACGTCGAAAACATCGAGATATTGGTTGTCGTCACATTCCGCGAGCCAGAAAAGCGGTTTGAGTGTGTCGCAGTTTTGGCGTGCGTACAACCAAAAATCGTACGTAACCAAATGCGCCATGTCACAGCGGAATCCGTCAATATCAAAATTTTTGACCCAATACTGCATGCTGTCGACCATCGTTTTCCACAAATCCTTATTGGAATAATCAAGATCGATGACGTCGTGCCAACCGTTTTTTTCGACAAAGTTTCCATGTTCGTCTTTTAGGTAAAAATCAGGATGCGAGGTTGTCCATTCATGGTCTTGTCCTGTGTGGTTTGCTACCCAGTCGATGATGATTTTCATGCCGAGTCGGTGCGCTTGCTCGACCAACGCACGAAAATCATCACCGTTGCCAAATTCCGGATTGAGCTGCGTGTAGCTGCTGCACGCATAGTAGCTTCCCAGAGTTCCGAGTCGTCCCTTGACCGAAATCGGCGTGATGGGCATCATCCACAAAATCTCGACGCCCATATCTTTGAGACGGGGAAGGTGCGCACCAAAAGCCTTGAAAGTGCCTTCCGCCGTGTATTGGCGCGTATTGACCTCATATATATTGGTGCCTTGCACCCAAGACACCATCGGAAACAGTTTACTCATTTTAGTTGTTTAAAGATCATCGTAATTTAAATCCTGATTGTCAAAATCATCCAAATCCAAACCGATAATACCACCCACGACGTCGTTGAAATGCGTATTGCCGTCCGTACTTTTTCGGCTGATGAGGGAATACGCCGCCAAACCGTACAATACAAATTCCATCAACAGCGCGTTTTGTTTGGATGACACGTGCGGAAAAACATTTTTGACCAAACCGTACAGACCGTCGACTTGGTATAATGTATTGACGCGTTCGTCGTCCGTCACATTGTCGCCAATATCCAACGTATTGCCTTGGTCAAACCAAGCCTTGATGGCGCGGTAAGGATCGTTTTTCTCAACACCTTCCAATACGGATTGTTTACCCGAACTGCGCTTTTTCTTGATGGTTTCCGGATTGGGGAAGTATTGGACAAATGCAGTGCGTATCGCTTTGTTCAGCAAATTGACCGCGACTTGATACGGTCCTTCTTGTTCGCCTTCGTAGACGAGTTCGATTTTCCCCGTGATGGCCGGAATGATGCCCATCAAATCCGAAACCCAAGCCTGCGTGCTTTTTTCGTTGTTGACAATAGCGCGTCTTTCCGCTGTGCTGACGAGGTTTTCGTAAGCGGCAATAGTAAGACGCGCGCTGACGCCGCTTTTTTTGTCGACATATTCGTTGTTGCGCGCTTCAAAAGCTACGAGTTCTATAATCCGTTTCAAAAGATCGGCTATTTCCACGACCTCGTTTTGTTCAGGAAGAATATTGGCTTCCTGTTCGGTAATCGCCAACGCCGTTTCCAGTTTGAGCGGATAGTGTGTCAATATCTGGCTTTCGATTCTGTCTTTCAAAGGCGTGACGATGCTGCCGCGGTTGGTGTAGTCTTCCGGATTGGCCGTGAATACAAACAAAATATCCAACGGCATACGCAGTTTGAAACCACGTATCTGAATATCGCCTTCCTGCAAAATGTTGAACAACGAAACCTGAATGCGCGCCTGCAAGTCGGGCAATTCGTTGATGACGAAAACCGAACGGTTGCTTCGCGGAATGATGCCATAATGGATCGCGTTTTCGTCACTGAAATTCAAACGAAGGTTCGCCGCTTTGATCGGGTCAATATCGCCGATGAGGTCGGCCACGCTCACGTCGGGCGTCGCTAGCTTTTCGCCGTATCGAGCGTCGCGGCTCAGCCAGGTGATCGGCGTGTCGTCGCCTTTTTCGTGGATGAGATCGACCGCATATTTGCTGATCGGGGCAAATGGATCGTCGTTGATTTCGCTTCCTGCAACGACGGGAATGTATTCGTCCAAAAGATTGACCATCTGCCTTGCCAAACGCGTTTTTGCCTGACCGCGCAGACCTAGGTATAATATATTATGTCGGCTCAACAAAGCCCTTTCCGTATCCGGAATGACCGTGTCTTCGTAGCCCAATATGCCGGGGAATGGATGGCTTTTTTGCTGGAGTTGTTCTATGAGGTTGGATCTGATTTCTTCCTTGATCGATCGAGTCTTATATCCGCTTTTTTTCAATGCGCCTAGCGTCGTAATATTTTTGATGTCCATGTTTCTAAGGTACGGGATTTTTTGAGTTATGAGTTATGAGTGCATTTCTTAACCTTAACATTAAATGGATACAATGAATTAAGGACGGTTTTCCAATCCAAGTCTCCTTTTGAAGAGTTACGGATGAGTCTCTTTTTGTAATACTAAAACTGCAATTTCTGCTGCTGTGAAAAATCGAACGGTACGTTCATGAAAAACCCACCCTTGCCCACTTTCACGTTTCCGACAAAATGCACGTTGACCGAGCCCGACAAAAATGCGGACAAGGCATTTTGCAAAATAGGCCTCATGTCAACCTTGATCTGAGCCGGATAGGTAAAATCCGTGTTGGGCAAAATATGGCTGACACTGTCCTGCGCATAATGTCCAATCAGGTGGTCGTTCGCAAAAATCTGGCAGTCCAGTTTCTTGAAGTCGAGCTGTGTCGTGTTTGGGTTGGAAAACAGCAACTCCGCAAATACGGTGGTCGAATCCGCGCCTACGTCCTCTATGCGAAACTGTTTTAATCCCTTAAACTCTATCGGTTTTGGTTTGGAACAACTCCCCAAAAAAACTCCTGCTGCCAATACCGCAAGGGCAGGAGAGCCCCATTTTTCGCGTCTTTTCATAACTGCAATATTACAATACCTAAAATTAATTTGACTACCGTATTCGGCAAATTTGTCTTTTCTTTGTGTACTATAAATTTTAGTAAAGGAAAGTGTCATTCGTTTTGCTATTGTTTACTAATTTTATTAACTATTACATATAATATAAAATAAACTCTTTATCAATTATTTATACAGTTTATTTGAATAAATAATTAAAATAAAAATAGTGCTATAAAACGCTTCATTTGAGGTTTTTTGGACAGTACTGACAAAATGACGTTTCATGAATAAAAATGATATAATATCAATTGAAAACCATTATTTTACATCAATTAATTTATTTAAAAATTCAATTGATAAAACATATATAAAAATTTTTACATGCGAAACCTACAAAAAGATGTCTTTCAAGAACCGATGCGTGGTTGTTGGCAGTAATGGATTGGTTTCGTTGTCGGTCCCGATTGAAAATGGACGCGATCAAAAATTGCCTTTCAAGGACATAAAAATTGCCCACCAGCAACCTTGGCAAAAGAGTCATTGGCGTACGATTGTGAGCTGTTACGGCAAATCACCGTTTTGGGAATATTATGCCGATTATTTTGCGCCTTTCTTCGATCGTGAGTATCGATTCTTGTGGGATTTAAATACGGAAATCTTGCAAGTCCTTTTGCGACTTATTGACAAGAAAATGCAATTAATTATTGAAAATGAACAAGTTGTAGAAATGGAACTGTTAGGCGCTGATTTTTTGCCTAAAAACTATACAGCAGATTCTAACCCCATTGTTTATCCGCAGTTGTTTGAAGATCGTATTGGTTTTCAACCTAATGTGTCCATATTGGATTTGTTGTGCATGGAAGGTCCGAATGTAGGTGCGGTTTTGCGAAGTGGGAGTTAGTCGTCGGTTGTCAGCATTTCTCGGCAACGTCTTCCGAAGAGGAAATGGGATGTTTAAAATAAATCCTTTTCCGTCCTATTAGGAGAAACTGCGATGTAGATATTGCTGTTTCTTTTTATAAGCAAAAAATTATAATTAGCTGATTTTAATTCAGTTGAGTAAGTTTCGTATAGTTGGTTGTTGTCACTGAATGCAGCGTATTGGACTTCTGTACTTTCAATAGGGAAATGGTTGTCTATATTGCGTACCAAGGTTGCAACAATTTGATCTTGATTGTCCGCATCTTTTGTCCGAACTGCAAATAATGCCTTGTTGGTGCTGATTTCAATAGGGACTATACTAAATGAAGCGTTTTCGGATGGCTGTATATATGTCGCCAAGCGCGCAAACGATGGTTGTATTGGAGTCGATTCTTCTTCTAGGGATTGCTTAGATTCTGATTTTGTTGATGATTTTGTTTTGTATTTTGATTTTACAATCTCTTTTTTATCAATACGTTCTGATGTTTTATTGCTAAAAAATACAGCTTTATTTGGTAACGAAACAGGAAAATTGAACGCTAAACTGGACTGCTCACTATGGATTACCGGTATTGACCGTTTTACACTCTTAAAATGATTGTTTGCTTGTACAGAAATATTGCTTGATTTATCAGGATTATTTATGCCCAATATGCTGATTATCAATGTTATAATAGCAATACCATTTGTCCAAACAGGCACTGCGTAAGAGCGATTCTTTTTTCCTTCCAATATATAAGTTACTCGATTCAAAAGTTCGCTGTTACGTTTGCCTGTAATGGAAAGCTGCACCGCTTTGGATTCGTTGTTATTTCGGGTAAAAAATAGCAATGATTCCACATAATCTATTGAATTGTAGTTATTTGCTTTAATAGAATATAGGTCGCAGGAAAGTTCGCGATCTTCGTGAATCGCTTTCCCGACCAACAAGAAAAATGGATTGAAATACAGCAATTTTTCCAAACATAGCTGTATCCATAAAAATACATAATCGTAACGCTTAATATGCCAAAGCTCATGCAATAAAACTGCTTCCATCTGATTGGTTTTCAGTCCATTAACAAAAGAAAGCGGCAGTATAACGGCGGGCTTTAGAAAACCCTTGGTAAATGGCCCAATAACCGATTCTCTAACGACGAGTTTAATGGAACGTTTGATATCTAGCTTATTTTTCCATTCCTCAAATAGGTTGTTTACTTGTTCAGGAACATGGATTTGTTGCTTATTGGTATATTGGATTTGATTTCGTTTGTTTTGGATATTTTTTCTTATAAATAGTAAAATATTTAATATAAGTAATAATATATAACTATATGATATATAATTGTTTGTAAGTATTATTTTCCAATATGGATTGCTAAGAGAATAATTGAACAAAATGGATATTGGCTGAGCTTCCGAAAATATCTGAAAGAAGAACAAACTCACCAATACAAATTGCAAACTAGTTCCCAAAATGTAAGTTTGGATAGGAGAACTGAACTTACTGCGCCGAACAAAGAACAACAGCAAATAAGCTATTGCAGCTTGCCATAAACTTGCGAATAAAGCTGGTTCGATATTATCTATCCAATACATTGTAAATGAGTCTATTGTACGTTTTTGAGTTTATTGAGCATATCTTGGATTTGATCCAATTCGTCGGCGGAAGGTTTTTCGTTACCGAGCGCCTGCAAGACAAGCTGCGATGTTGATCCAGAAAACAGCGTATGGATCATTTTTCCTAACAACTGTTTTTGGGTGCGCTCTCTGGAAATATTGGGTGCGTAAGTATGTGTTTTTTGTGAATTATCTCTTGTAACTAATTGTTTTTCATACATTATTTGCATTAATTTTAATGTTGTGGTGTACGCACAATCTTTCGTTACGGAGATTTCTTCATAGACTTCCCGAACGGTGGCGGATTTCTTTTTCCACAATATCTGCAAAATTTCCAATTCCCCTTCCGATGGCTTGGGCGTTTCTAAATGTTTCATCATACCCTTTTTGTGTATTACGAATCTGTTCGTAACAAATATACGAAACTCGTTCACCAGCATTCGGCAGCTCAATAGTGTTTTTAATCAATTTTAACGCTAATGTGCGGCAATGAAGTTATCTTAGAGGAACAAGCGTATACTATGAGCGTACAAATAGGAGTCGGATTGATTGGTTTTGGAATGGCTGGCGAATTTTTTCATGCGCCTTTTATCTCCAATGTAAAAGGTTTTTTGCTGCGTAAAATACGAACGACAAATCCTGAAAACATTCAAAAAGCGGTAAAAGAATACCCCAGAGTGGAAATAGTAGCTACGAGTAATTCCATTTTTGAAGATGATGATATTCAACTTGTTGTGATTGTTAGTTCCAATACGTCACATTTTGAGTTGGCAAAAAAAGCATTGGAATCCGGTAAAAATGTCGTGGTCGACAAACCGTTTACGGTAACGACAGCGGAAGCCGACGAATTGATCGTATTGGCGCAAGAAAAGAATCTGGTCCTGAGCGTCTATCAAAACCGTCGCTTTAGCAGCGATTTTAGGACTTTGCAATATGTCGTAGAAAAGAATTTAGTCGGAAAGGTGGTTGAACTGGAAATATATTACGATCGTTTTCGGCCTCAACTTAAACAAAATGCCTGGCGAGAAGAAAATTTGCCAGGTTCGGGAATTTTATATGATTTAGGCGCGCATTTAATTGATGAAGCGTTAGTACTGTTTGGTCGTCCAAAATTCGTTTGGGCAGATTTGGCAATACAACGTCAAGGTGCACAAGTTATTGATTATTTTGAAATTACGTTTATCTATGCTTCTGGTTTACGAGTAAAATTAGGTGCCGGCATGCTTAAAGCGCAATCGCGACCGCATTATATATTGAACGGCGAAACAGGCTGTTACGTCAAAAACAGCATGGATATTCAGGAGAATGACCTGAAAGCTGGAAAACGTCCTTCCAATACGCTGGACTGGGGCAAAGAGCCGACGTCGATGTACGGAAAATTAACGTATAGGCAGGACGGCATATTGAAAGAAATGCCAATTCCATCGGTTGCGGGCGATTACACGGCATATTATCAAAACATTTACGATACATTGCAAAAGAAAACCGCCTTGAAAGTGCAACCGGAAGAAGCGAGAAATGTCATCCGTATTATCGAAACGGCAATGGAAAGTGACAATCTGCGAAAAGAAATAGAAATTAAATATTCATAAAATATTATAAAAAACTGATTTTCAAATAAATGGAACGTAGAAAATTTATCCGTGAATCTTTGCTGGCGACTGGCGGTGTATTGGCTGCCCAATCTGGTTTTGGCCGAAATATGACTGTTGCCGATTTTCCCATTGTGCGTGTTCCCGTGGCGCAGCGCCGTTTCAAAAGTCCCGCCGTCGAAAAGCTGATCAACGAGATCAAAACCAATATCGGCAATAAGGAACTCGCATGGATTTTTGAAAATTGTTTTCCCAATACGTTGGACACGACCGTGGAGCATTCGACTGTTGCTGGCAAACCCGAAACTTTTGTGATTACGGGCGATATTGACGCGATGTGGCTGCGTGACAGCTCGGCGCAGGTGTGGCCTTACATTCCGTTGTGCAAGGCGGACAAGGATTTGGGTAAAATGATCGAGGGCGTTATCAACAAGCAAGTAAAATGTATTTTGTTGGATCCTTACGCCAATGCGTTTTACAATGACGGAAAAAAAGTAAGCGAGTGGGCTTCGGATTTGACGGACATGAAACCTGGTGTCCATGAACGTAAATGGGAGATCGACAGCCTTTGTTACGCCATCCGCTTGTCGCATGGTTATTGGAAAGAAACCGGTGCAACTTCCATATTTACAGCAGATTGGGATAAGGCGATGGAGTTGGTCATCCAGACATTCAAGGAGCAGCAGCGTATATTGGACGACGGTCCTTACCATTTCCAGCGCAAGACCGAAAAGTCGACTGACACGCTTCCTATGAGCGGTTACGGCTATCCGACTAATCCAAATGGATTGATCTGTTCGATGTTCCGTCCAAGCGACGACGCGACGGTATTTCCGTATTTGATTCCGTCCAATATATTTGCTATCAATGCTTTACAAAATTTAGCGGAAATTTGGGAAACTAGAGGAAAACAACCTGAACTGGCAAGATCGGCACGCGAATTGGCAAGAACGGTTTGGCTGGCGGTACAGGCTTACGGCACGACCTACCATCCGAAATATGGTAAAGTCTACGCTTTTGAAACCAATGGTTATGGTAGTTTTAACTTGATGGACGACGGCAATATTCCTTCGCTTTTGAGTTTGCCTTACTTGACGCACGCTACCAACAACAGCGATGTAACTTATCAAAATACCCGAAAATATATCCTGTCTTCCGACAATCCGTTTTTCTATAAAGGAGCGGCGGCGGAAGGTATTGGAAGTCCACATACGGGCAAAGACCAAATTTGGCATTTGGGTATCATCATGCGTGCGATGACGAGTACCGATCGCGCCGAAATTGCGCAGTGTCTCAAATGGATCCAAACGACGCACGCCGGAACGGGTTTCATGCACGAATCTTTTGACAAGGACATTCCGATGACATTTTCCCGAAAATGGTTTGCGTGGGCCAATACGCTTTGCGGAGAACTGATCTGGAAAGTCTACCGCGAAAACAAGGCACTGCTAGATTAAGGAAAGTGAAAAATAAAAAATAAAAATCATAATATGTTATGCTATAATGTATTATGATTTTTTTTATCTGCCTATGATAATGACAAGAACGCTTTATGCTGTATTAACACTGCTTTTACTCTGTTAATAAACAACAATATCTATTTGGTTGGTCCTTAGCGTTTCCTGCAAGGGAGTGACGGCGTCCGCGGTTCGTGTCTTCATGAAGCGCAATCACCATCCGCGATAAATCTCTTGCTATTCTAGGGGAATTTCTGTTTCTTTGGTAGGTTGATAATTCTACGTTTGTTTAAAACTTTTTATGAAATCCAAGAATCTCTTTGCGTTTGCCATGGTGACGTCCCTTTTCTTTTTTTGGGGCTTTATCCACAACTTAGATCCCATTTTGATTCCGCATTTACGCAATGTTTTTAGCTTGTCCCATTTTCAGGCATCCTTGGTCGATTCGGCGGTGTACATCGCTTATTTTTTGATGGCGATACCGGCAGGTTTTATCATGAAAAAATACGGTTACAAAACAGGTATATTGCTTGGCTTGCTGTTTTTTGCGGTGGGCTGTTTTCTGTTTGTTCCCGCTGCCAATATGGTAAGCTATGTATTTTTTCTAGGGGCATTGTTCATCGTGGCATGCGGACTGACCATATTGGAAACGGCTGCAAATCCTTACGTAACCATATTGGGAGATCCGAAAACGGGCGCGCAACGTCTTAATTTTGCACAGTCTTTCAATGGTTTAGCTGCGTTTCTGGCTCCGCTTGTCGGCGGAAAAATGATATTGGCAAACGAACCTAAATCACAGGTGGAAATGGCTGCCATGTCCGAACAGGCGCGTAGTGCTTACGTTCATGCGGAAGCGGCATTGGTCAAAACGCCTTACCTTATATTGGGCGTATTGATAATGATCGCCGCGGTGATTTTTTACTTTATCCATCTGCCGGATATTACGGATGCCGAAGAAGGCGAAAACAAGGGATTTTTTCATGCTTTGTCACGCAAAAACGTAAAGGCGGCGGTCGTTGCGCAGTTTTTTTACGTGGGTGCGCAGACCTGTATATTGAGCTTTTTAGTATTGTTTGCCACGGAATCGGTGGGTATTCCTGCCGGAAAAGCCGCGGCGTATTCCGGTTTTGCGGGTTTGGCGTTTTTGTTGGGACGTTTTATCGGAACCTTGTTGATGCGTTTTATTAAAGCGCCGGTATTGATGGCGATTTTTGCATTGTTGGCGATTATATTGACGACTTATGTCATTGTCGGAAGCGGCATCAGTACGCTGTACGCCTTGATCGGAATTGCGTTTTGCATGTCCATTATGTACCCGACGATATTTGCATTGGGTATTGAAGGGGTAGGGGCAGACACAAAAGCGGCTTCCAGTTTGATCGTAATGTCGATTGTCGGAGGCGCTATTTTACCGCCGCTGTTGGGTAAAATTTCGGATTATACAGGTCATTTTCAATATGGTTATGTTGTTCCTTTAGTTTCGTTTATTGTGGTGTTGCTTTTCGCGTTACGTTATCGCAATATGAACCTTTCCGAAACGGAACAGCTTAAAGGAGGGCATTAATATGCAAACTAAATATTTTGCGTTGGACTTGCAGGACGATCCTGCGTTGATCGAGGAATACGAAAATTACCATCGGAATGTCTGGCCCGAAATCCGAAAAAGCATCGTCGACGCGGGCATTACGGACATGGAAATATTTCGGACGGGTAATCGTTTGTTTATGCGGATGGAGATTTCCGACAGTTTCGACGCGGCTGCAAAACAAAAGGCGGACGCCGAAAACCCCAAAGTGCAGGAATGGGAAAAACTCATGTGGAAATTTCAAAAACCCTTACCTTGGGCGCGAGCAGGCGAGAAGTGGGTGGAATTGAAAACGGTGTTTGAGTTATAGGTTTTCAATAGTGGTGAGTGGCGAGTCATGAGTCTTTGGTCTAAAATTCAGAATTCATAAATCAAAATTCATAAATCAAAATGGTTTTAAAGAATAAAAAAGCCGTTGTTACCGGTGCCGGAAGCGGTATTGGAAAAGCGGTGGCGTTGGTTTTGGCGAAAGCAGGGGCGGAAGTTTTTGTGGTTGATTACAACAAAGAAGCGGCGGATCAAGTCGTGTCCGAAATCACAACTGATGGAGGTGTTGCCACGGCGGTTCAGGCGGATGTAAGCAAACAAGACGTGGTTGTTAGCGCTTTCAACGAGATCGGACAGGTGGATATATTGGTCAATAGCGCGGGCGTTTCGCATATTGGACAAGCGACCAATACGAACGAAGCGGATTTTGACCGTGTGTACTCCGTCAACGTCAAAGGCGTGTATAACTGTTTGTATGCGGCGATTCCGTTGATGCAAAAAAATGGCGGCGGCGTGATTGTCAATATGGCGTCGATTGCTTCGCACGTCGGTTTGGCTGACCGTTTTGCGTATTCCATGAGCAAAGGTGCGGTGTTTGCGATGACGATGTCCGTTGCCAAAGATTACATCAAAGACAATATCCGTTGCAATTCCGTTTCGCCGGCGCGCGTGCATACGCCGTTTGTGGATGGATTTTTGGCGAAAAACTATCCTGGAAAAGAAACGGAAATGTTCGAAAAACTGTCCGCGACGCAGCCAATCGGCAGAATGGCAAAACCGGAAGAAATCGCTAACCTGATCAAATATCTGGTTTCGGACGAAGCTTCTTTCATTACGGGAACGGATTATCCGATCGACGGCGGTTTCTTGAAACTGAACAGCTAGTCAAATAGCTACAGATTCACAGATTGGTTTTTTGCATTTCTGTAAATGTCTAAGAGCTTGTTTAAAAATCATACAAAAACAATATGAACAAGAATGAGATTTCTCCTGTTGGTCGAAATGACGATGAAATTTTAAGTTTTTCCCAAAAAAAGCGTCATTTAGCTGCGCTGAACTTACGTTTCGAGTGAGGAACGAGCGAAAAATCTCCTTGTAATTATTTAACGAATGAATTTTAAATAGACTAAATTGTTTGTTATTGCAAATAATTGTCTATCAATGTTTTTGGGTTTTTACTTTTTATTTTTTACTTAATATTATTAAATCATAAATCAAAATGAAGTTAATACGATACGGTGCAATAGACAAGGAAAAAACGGGTGTCATCATCGACGATATGCGTTATGATACGTCCGCGTTTGGAGAAGATTATACGGAGCAGTTTTTTGAAAACGACGGTTTGGCTAGATTGGCAAAGTTCGTCGAGGAAAACAAAGCGAACCTTCCAAAGGTTGGCGACGATGAACGTTTGGGTAGCTGTATTGCACGTCCGTCCAAAATTGTTTGTATTGGGTTGAACTATGCATTGCACGCGAAAGAAACCAACGCGCCGATACCGAAAGAACCGATCATTTTCTTCAAATCCACAACGGCGTTATGCGGACCAAACGACAATGTCGTTATTCCGAAAAACGCTACCAAAACAGATTGGGAAGTGGAATTGGCGGTTGTTATTGGCAAAAAAGCTTCTTATATTGAAGAAAAAGACGCATTGGACTACGTGGCGGGTTATGCTTTGCACAACGATTACAGCGAACGTGCATTTCAGATAGAACGCGGCGGTCAATGGGTAAAAGGCAAAAGTTGCGATACTTTCGCACCGCTCGGACCGTTTTTGGCTACCAAAGACGAAATCGCCGATCCAAACAATCTTCGTTTGTGGTTGAAACTCAACGGCAAAATGGTTCAGGACAGTTCGACTTCCGATTTTATTTTCAATGTACAACAAGTGGTGAGCTATTTGAGCCAGTTCATGACTTTGCTTCCAGGTGACGTTATTTCCACCGGTACGCCTAGCGGTGTTGGTTTGGGTATGAACCCACAAGTCTACTTAGTTCCTGGCGATGTCGTCGAATTGGGAATTGACGGTTTGGGTACGTCGCAGCAGACGGCGGTGGAATACAGTGGTCAGTAGTCGGTCGTCAGTGGGCAGTTAAATCCAAAACATCAGCAAATGAAGTTCGGTCACTTTTATATTTGGCGCAAAGGCTTCATTTTATAACCACTGAAAAGCAAGCCGAATTATTAGATAAAATTCAGACAATAGGTAAAATGTTGTTGGCGCTGATGAATTCAGTAAAGACAAAATACAATTTATAGTATATGCACAATGTACCGACGACCGACGACTGTCGACTGTCGACTGTAAAAATCGATTCCCACCAGCATTTCTGGAAATTCGATCCGGTACGCGATGCTTGGATTACGGAAGATATGTCCGCTATCCGAAAAGATTTTTTTCCACAGGATCTGAAACCTTTTTTGGACGAAGCGCATATTGACGGTTGCATTGCGGTGCAGGCGGTCGAGGCTGAAACGGAAAACGATTTTTTGTTGGAACTAGCGGCGCAATATCCTTTCATAAAAGGTATTGTCGGTTGGTTGGATTTTACGGCGGAAGATATTTCTGGGCAGCTGGAACATTATAGCCAGTTTCCGAAAATCAAAGGGTGGCGTTACGTTTTGCAGGGAAATCCTAAGCGTGATTTGATGTTGACGCCCGCTTTTGTCAAGAATATTGGTTTGTTAGGACGACACAATTATACGTACGACATTTTGATATTTCCGGATCAGCTGCAATATGCGGCGCAATTGGTCGCGCAGTTTCCACAGCAAAAATTCGTATTGGATCATATCGCCAAACCAGACTTGAAAAACGGAAACTTTTCGGAATGGACAAGCGGAATCGAAAAGTTAGCCCAATATGAAAATGTATATTGCAAGGTTTCCGGAATGGTAACGGAAGCCGATTGGAGTCGTTGGGAGGCCGCTGATTATACGTACGTATTGGATATCGTCACGAAAGCATTTGGTGTTGATCGATTGTTGTTCGGTTCCGATTGGCCGGTTTGCCAAGTTGCTACTTCTTATTCCAACGTGAAAAACATGTTGGATCAATTTTACACAGATTTTTCCCAAGAAGACAGAAACAAGCTGTTTGGCGGAAATGCTGTTAAAATTTATGAATTATAATTTGTAAGTTGTTGATTTTTAAAATTTTATAAAAATGAATATTTGAATTTTATTCCCATCATTCATAACTCATCATTCATAACTTATAGCTCATTATTCAAAATGGATTTAGGATTAAAAGATAAAATTATTATCGTCACAGGTGGTGCCAAAGGTATTGGACAGGGGATTGTGGAATCCATTGCGGCGGAAGGTGCTTTTCCGATCATTGTCGGACGCAACGAAAAGGACAACAATGCTTTGTTGTCGACTTTGCCGCAAGGTGATCAAGTCGCGGCTGAACTTTCAGATCCTATGACCTGCGAAAAAATCATTGCGACCGTTTTGGAAAAATATGGTCGTATCGACGGTATTGTCAACAATGCCGGACACAACGACGGTATTGGTTTGGAAAACGGTAGCTACGAAGGTTTTATCGAATCCTACCACAAAAACGTTGTGCATTATTATTTGTTGGTGCATTATGCTTTGTCTGCTTTGAAAGCATCGAAAGGCAGCATTGTCAATATTTCGTCCAAAACCGCGGAAACCGGACAAGGAAACACTTCTGGTTATGCTGCTGCAAACGGCGCGCGCAACGCGCTGACACGTGAATGGGCCGTCGAATTGCTGAAATACGGCATTCGTTCCAATGCGGTTGTCGTTGCGGAATGCATGACGCCACAATATGAAAAATGGATTCAGACTTTATCCGATCCGGTGGAAAAACTGCGCTCCATCACCAAAAACATTCCGTTGGGACAGCGTATGACCACGATCAAGGAAATCGGCGATATGGTCGCATTTCTCCTTTCCGAAAAATCCAGCCATACGACGGGGCAGTTGATTCACGTCGACGGCGGTTACGTGCATTTGGATCGCGCACTGGCAAACGCAGATTAAATGATGAATGGAGCGTTATAAATGATGAGGTTATTCATCATTTATAACGCTCCATTCATCATTGAGTTACATTGACAAAGACAACAGCGGAATAATTTTTTGGATCGGTAATCCCATGACGTTATAGTAATCACCTTTTATTTCGTGTATGCCGACAGCTCCGATCCATTCCTGGATGGCGTAAGCGCCCGCTTTGTCGTAAGGAGCGTATTTGTCCACGTAATACGTGATTTGTTCGTCCGAAAGCCGACTGAAACTGACGTAGGTCGTTTCGGAAAACAAGTGTGTCTGTTCGGGCGTGTACAAGGCAATACCCGTAATCACGCGGTGCGTGCGTCCAGAAAGGAAACGCAAGGTTTCGATTGCTTCGTTTCTGTCTTTAGGTTTGCCAATGATTTTTCCGTCAAGTTCCACGACGGTGTCCGCAGCCAATATGGTGCGGTCTTCCAAGGAAAATTGCGCTTTTACGGCGTTCATTTTTTCGGTGGCGATAGATACAGGAACGTCTTCTACGTTCAATTGAGGATTAACCGTTTCTTCGGTTTCGATTACGAATACTTCGTAAGGTATGTCTGACAGTTCGCATATCTGTTTTCTACGAGGAGATTTGGATGCCAGTACCAATGGATTGTTTACATCAATCATCGTTCAAAAAAATTAAAATTGACTTAATGTCATGGACAATATGCCAGTAAGCATGACCCACTTGATCTGAGAACGAACGAGCAGGTATTTGTCCGGTGATTTGGCTTGCAGGAAGCCTTTTACAATTTTTACGAACGGCAAAATTACGAATATTAAACAATATGATGCAGGAATCCATCTTTTGGACATTAATAGATAGAAAAACAAGCTCCCCAAAAGAGCGCCCATGACGGACATCCAAACCAATACAAAAATCCGCGAAGCGTTGTTGCCCCACACGATCGGCATCGTCCGGTAGTTGACTTTTCGGTCAATATCGATGTCTTCCATGTCCTTGATCGCCTCCCGAATTAAAGAAAGTATAAAGGCAAATCCGCCATACATCAGCGTCATGCGCGTGATTTTGGCCATGTCGATGCGCGTCGCTTCTTTTAGGATATAGGCCGTATTGCACCACGTGCAGGAATAAATTGTCCACGCGGTCAGTAGCGATATAAGAACATTGCCGGCGAGCGGTGTTTTTTTCAGGGAAATGGAATACAAAAACAGCAAAAACGTGCAACCAAAATTAATCAGTCCCAACAATAGAGTAGAAGTGGTAAAATCCAGATAAAACCCAATAAAAACGCCCAACGCGGAAAGTACGCTGTGGCAGGCAATCGCCCAGTGTCGGTGGATGATTTTGCCAATAATGACCGAATCTGGCCGGTTCATCAAGTCCTTGTTCGCATCAAAATAATCGTTGATAATATAACTGCCCGCTGTAATCAACACCGTACTCAATATGAACAGAATACTTGTTTTTCCCTGCAATACGGGCATAATGTTGCCTTGCCTGAGAATAGGGTTGAGCACAAAGTTGATAAACAACGATTGTGTCATTCCTATAAACAGGAGATTAGGCCACCGAATCAGCCGGAAAAATGCACTAAACCGCTTCAAGGAGTTATGAATTATGAGTGATGACTTTTGTTTTTTAGTAACAAACCCAACGATTCGTTTGTGCGCCGTTGTGGTTCTATCATTTTCAAATTAGAAAGTCCATTTGTTCTGTGCGCTCAATACTTTTTGGATGATGTGTCGCGCCACGCCGCGTCCGCCCAATACCGGAATGATGTAGTCCACTTTTGTTTTGACCTCGTCCACCGCGTCCGCCGGACAGCACGCAAAACCCACCGCATTAAGACAATCCAAATCCGGAATGTCGTCACCCGTATAAACGGATTCTTCCAACGTACAATTGAGTTCCTGAAGAATTTTTTCCAATAATTCCAGTTTGTGCTGTACGTTGATGTAAACGTGCTGCGCGCCGAGTAAGCGCAGCCTTCTTTCGGATTCGGGAGAGTTTCCTTTTGAGATCACAACAATATGGTAACCTTGCTTTGCCGCATATTCAATACCAAAACCGTCTTTTACGTTCATCGTGCGCATCTGCGTACCGTCAGGAAGCAGTCCCACGCTTCCGTCCGTCAATACGCCGTCAATATCAAATACAAACACTTTTATCTTTTGAAGGGTCGCCAATGTGCTCTTGTTCATTCGGCTAAGATACGCAATGAAGAAAAAATAAAAATTTCTTTAGATGTTGTCCAACTTTTTAACGTTTTGTTGCTCTTGTGGATGGTTTGATAATTTGGCAATTTGATGATTTGATAATGGAGATGGTGAAGTTCTTTGTGGAGTCCCTTTCTGGATACGTTGCGGAGACGATAACGTTTTGTCGCTCTTTTTTTTAAAATATGTAACGCGAAAGGCTTTTTAAGCGTGTAGGAGGTAGTTGATGTGATAATTTGATAATGGGATGCACGTCGCTAATCCTTGCGCGAGATAAGCAGGAAACGCTGCTAGAAATTTCATTGTCCCCAGCGGCCTTAATGCATGAACGTTAAGAAAATCAATGAAATAATCCGAGGAAATAAAAGCTGTTTGAGCGTAGCGGAGTAGAGCAGGTTCTTTTATTTCCGGCATTACAGCCTTGATCTTTTGGTACTTTTCCATCAAGGGAAAAGTACATAATATACTGTAACCTTTTTTCGTGTATGTCGTTCCAATATAGAAATCAACAAAAAAACAATCCCTCAGAAATGTTCTCCGTTTATACAGATTATTGTCCGTTTGTCTATTATGGATAGTACTTTGTAAAGCATAGTACCTTTCTTTGTCGATAAATTACAAAACGCATATACGCTCATACAATGAAAAAGTTATTGTCATTTTTATTTGTCCTCACCAATATGTTTTTTCTTCGGGCGGACGCACAGACCATCGAAGGGCAAGTTTCCGGTAACGGTCATGCAGTCGCCAACGCATCCGTCAATCTTTTGAAAACCAAAGATTCTAGTTTGGTTAGGGCTGTTTTGTCCAACGACAGCGGAAATTTTGTATTGAAAACCGCTCTTTCTGGTAAATATCTAGTTCAAATTCAGTCTGTTGGCTACGATGATTATTATTCAACGCCGTTTTCGTATGACGGAATAAAAATGATATTGCCCAATATCATTTTAACCGAAAAACAAAAAGACATGAACGCGGTGACGGTTTCGACGCAAAAACCGTTTATCGAACAGCAAATCGACAAAACCGTCGTCAATATTGCGAACAGCGTGACGGCGGTCGGCAGCAACGTGTGGGAAGTCTTGGACAAAGTGCCGGGCGTGATCGTGGACAACAGCAACAACGCGGTCAGCCTACAAGGCAAAAGCGGCGTGATGATCTATATTGATGGCAAACCGACTTATCTTTCGGGTGACCAGTTGGCAAATTTGCTGAAAGGAATGGACGCCAATACGATCCAAAACATTGAAGTGATGACGCATCCGCCTGCCCAATACGATGCTGCGGGCAACGCGGGCATTATCAATATCGTCACGAAAAAAAGCAAGGTGAAAGGCTTTAACGGTAGCTTGACGGCGGGTTACGGACAAGGTCGTTTTCCCAAACAGGAATACAACGGTAATTTCAACTACCGCAGCGGAAAAGTCAATGTGTACGGCAATCTTGGCTACAACAAAGGTATCTGGTGGAATACCAACAATATTGACCGAAAATTTGCGCAGTCGTCCGTTGTTCCAACGCCGATTACAAGTTCGCAAACTTCCTACAACAAATCCAAATGGGAAAATTACAGTTACAAAATAGGTGTGGATTACAATATAGATTCGGCCAATACGCTGGGCGTTTCGGTCAATGGCAATATTAACCCGAACAAAGAGTTTGGTTTCAATACGACCAATTTTTCCAGTAATTCGGTATTGGACAGCGTGGCGGCTACGACCAACAACAGCAACGGTCGATGGACGAGTATCACTTACGATCTGAACTACAAACACGATTTCAAAAAAGAAGGTTCGTACGTCATGGCGGATTTTGCCTATGCTAAATTCAACAATACAGGAACGCAGCACTACGAAACGGACAAATACGACGCGCACGGAAACCTTTTGCAAAACAGCGGCTTGAATCCGTTTTTGCGGTTGGGCAACCTGCCGTCTTTGATTGAAATCAAAACAGGAAAGCTCGACTATGTATTGCCGCTTGCGGGAAAAGCGAAGTTGAGCGCTGGCTGGAAATCCAGTTTTGTCACTTCGGACAACAATGCGCAATATTTCAACTGGATCGACAATGACTGGCAAACCGACGCTTCCGTAACGAACCATTTTAAGTACAAGGAAAATATCCATGCGGGTTATCTCAATTTCAACAAGGAATTTTCCAAAGGTTGGTCCGTACAGTTAGGTTTGCGTGGTGAAAATACGGTTTCCAACGGGCATCAGTATATTGGCGATTCGACGGTGGCGCGCAATTATTTTCAGCTTTTTCCGACCGCATTTTTGCAAAAGAAAGTCGGCGAGGACAATACGTACGGCCTGACGTATAATAGGCGTATCATGCGCCCGAATTATGAAGATTTGAATCCGTTTGTGTATTATCTCGATCCTTACACGTACAGTCAGGGCAATCCTTTTTTGCAGCCGCAGATTGCCAATTCGGTCGAGGCGTCCTATGCTTTCAAAAGTTTGCTGGTCACTTCGCTCAACTACACGCACACTTCGCAAGTAATTACGGATCTGTTGAAACAGGATGACGCGGAGCGCGCCACTTACCAAACCAAAGACAACCTCGGTACGACGGACAATATCAACTTGAGTGTTTCGCTCAATATTCCCGTGACGAAATGGTGGACCAGCAACAATACTATCAACGCTTGGCGCAATATCATCGACGGTATGTACCTGGACGAACCGCTGAAATTCCGGAAAAATTCGCTGTCATACAATGCGACCAATACGTTTACGTTGCCCAAAGGATTCAAGGCGGAAGTCAGCGGATCGTACCATTCGCCGTTGATCTGGGGTTTGTTTGAAATAAAATCCCAATATCAAATCAACTTTGGCATACAGAAAAATATATTGAAAGACAACGCTACTATCAAGTTGAATGTCAATGATATATTCCGAACCAATAAATCGGTTGTCAATATTCTTTATGGCAATATTGATGCGTCGGTCAACAATCGTTGGGAATCGCGCCGGCTGAATCTTTCGTTTACCTGGCGTTTCAAAAAAGGAGCAGCCGTCAAGGCGCGAGCACACGAAGGAAGTGCCGCGGACGACGAGCAGAGCCGGGTCAAATCCCAATAAGTTATTTTCTCATGTGTTAATACGGCCTGTGGTTTCTACCACGGGTCTTTTTTTATATTGGGAAAATGGTTTACGAAATGCGGAAAAAGGAAAGTTTGCAGTTTTTCCCGTATTCGTAACAAGTGAAAGTATTGCCGCTAATATATTTGCATTGTGTTTATAAAGAAGTGAGAAAAGTATCTTAATAAGCCCGGGCCTTTTTCTAAGGGCCCGGCACTATTTTGGGGGGAAACCTTCGCCATCCTATGTTTGCCAAAAGGTGTAAACCATTAGTTATTACGAGGAGGTACGACGATTTACGCCATCTCCATTCGTATAGTTTTTTTGAAAATAGGTAGGTTAGCGATCCACAACGGCGAAAGAATAAAAATATATTCTTCCTTTCTTTCAGATAATCAATATGTTATGTTATTTTTTACGTACTTTACAAGTATATGACCTTGCTTTTTGTTCTGTTGATCTGTTTTGTTGCGACGCTCGTCCGGTCGACATTTGGGTTTGGTGAAGCGCTCATTGCCGTTCCGCTCTTAATATTGTTCGTACCCATAGAAGTTGCCGTTCCGCTGTCCGTGCTTCTTTCCATTTTCATCGCCTTGGTTGTGGTGATCCAAGATCATCGGAAAATTGAATTTAAAAGTGCTAAATGGTTGATTTTGTATGCATTGTTGGGGATTCCGGTGGGATTTGTGCTGTTGTTTTTTGCGCGTAAATTTTGGATTGAGATGTTGTTGGGCATATTGTTGTTGGTGCATTCATCGTTCGTTTTGTTTGGTTCGGGAAAGTTCAAAAAGACATACAACGACCGAATTTTGCTTTTTGTCTGCGGTTTTCTTTCCGGCGTTTTTGGTGGTGCGTATGGTATTAACGGACCGCCGCTGGTCGTGTACGGACAATTACGTGGATGGAATGCGAACCGGTTTCGTGCTACTTTGCAGGCTTATTTTTTTGTGGCGAGTACGGTTAGTGTATTGGGATATGCTTACAAAGGACTGATAACGCGCGAAGTGCTTACCGATTTTTTGTATGTTCTTCCTATGGCTATTCCGACGATTTTTTTAGGAAGATATCTGAACAACGAATTGAAAAACAATCATTTTTACAAATACATTTATATTGGTTTGTTCGGAATGGGACTGTTTCTTATTATCCAAACTTTGCTGCGCCAATGTGTAAACTTGTAGCCCGCAAATATGTTTTTTACTTTTTACTTTTTATTTTTGCCTTAATTTAAAAACAGAACGTATGCCATCATTTGATATTCAGAGCAAAGTTGATTTGCAGACATTGGACAATGCCATGAACACGGTGAAAAAAGAAATTGCGGGTCGTTACGATTTCAAGGGAAGCCAAGTGGAAATTGATTTGGACAAAAAAGAGTTTCTCGTCAAACTTGCCGTGGACAGCGAAATGCAGATGAAACAGTTGATCGACGTATTGATCAGCCGTTCCATGAAGCAAGGTATTGACGCGGGCGCTTTCGATTTTGACAAAGATGCGTACCCAAGCGGCAAACTGATCAAAAAGGAAATCAAGGTCAAAAGCGGTTTGGCACAGGACGACGCGAAAAAAGTCGTGAAAATCATCAAAGACAGCAAACTGAAAGTGCAGGCAGCTATCATGGACGACATCGTGCGTGTAACGGGCAAAAAAATCGACGATTTGCAGGAAGTGATTGCGTTGTTGAGAGGTTCGGATCTTACGATTCCGTTGCAGTACGTCAATATGAAATCGTAAGTGAGTGATGAGCGATGTGAGTTGTGAGTGCCGCGAAGCTGAATGGTTTCGCGGCATGTTTTTTTACTCATATCTTATTGCTTATAATTCATAATTTACACTAATTTTTGTTTTTACGAAATCATAAATCTCCATTCAGAAATCGTAAATCACCGTAACTTTATACTATGACTGGCAATAGATTTTACAGATTTACGCCCAACGAAAACGGAAAGAGCAAGTTTGAACAGATGCTGGATATTTTCATGCAGATGCTCAACTATACGAGTGGGGATGTGGGCGAGGCGCTGCAATGGCTGAACGAACTGGACAAACAATACAAGCTCACCAATGACGATTACGGCATGGGCGATTTCATTCAGGACCTGAAAGACAACGGCTATATCAAAGACGATCCGGAAGGTGATATGCCGATATTGACGCAAAAATCTGAACAGACGATCCGAAAACGTAGCCTGGAAGAGATTTTTGGCAAACTGAAAAAATCCAAACAAGGCAACCACCATACGTATCGTTCGGGTACGGGCGACGACATAAACCCCGATCTGCGCAACTTCCAGTTTGGCGACAAACTCGAACAGATCGATTTTACGGAAAGTATCCGTGCGGCGCAGATCAACCACGGCGTCGAACAGTTTCGGATGGGAGAGGAGGATCTGCGGATCCACGATACGGATTTCAAAGCGCAGACTTCGACGGTATTGATGATTGATATTTCGCATTCGATGATTCTGTACGGCGAAGACCGCATTACGCCTGCCAAAAAAGTGGCAATGGCGTTGAGCGAACTCATTACGACGCGCTATCCGAAAGACACGTTGGATATTGTGGTTTTCGGAAACGATGCGTGGACGGTCGAAATGAAAGATTTGCCTTATCTGCAAGTCGGTCCTTACCATACCAATACGGTTGCTGGGCTGCAACTGGCGATGGAGATTTTGCGTAAAAGAAAAAACAGCAACAAACAGATTTTCATGATTACCGACGGCAAACCGACTTGTCTCAAAATCGGTGGTCGTTACTATAAAAACAGTTTCGGTTTGGACCGAAAAGTCGTCAACCGCTGCCTCAATCTTGCTGCACAATGCAAAAAACTGCACATTCCGATCACGACGTTTATGATTGCGTCCGATCCTTATCTGCAAAAGTTCGTCACCGAATTTACGGAAACCAACAATGGCAAGGCTTTCTTTGCTTCTTTGGACAATCTCGGCGAGTTTATTTTCAGGGATTTTGAAAGCGGGAAAAGGAAAGTGATGCGATAAGAAATCAGTGGGCAGTCGTCGGTCGTCAGTTTTGGAGTTGTTGTATTGGCAAAATGGTAATGTGATGCCATATTTTAAAGTTTCTTATCTGAGGATATAGAAGTAAACTTATATTTTTCATTCTTTTAATACTTTTAGATTTCGATAAGTATCAAATCTAATTCTGTGATTCCCTTATCGATTGTAACTAGTTACTGAGTTTTGAAAAATAAAAATAAGTTATGAATGATGAGAATCAAGCATTTTCATTTTATCAGCATTTCGAGTGGAAATGGCAATTCTTGATTTACCTAAGTTATGATAATTCATCATTCATAACCCATCATTTTTTATCTCAGTTCGTACCGCAATGTCACGCCGTAAGTTCTTGGATCGCCTAATACGGCACCGTATTGACCCGAATTGCCGCCAGCGACGAGGAATTGTTCGAAATAGTTTTTGTTCAAAATATTGCGTCCCCAAACATATATCGAAACGCCTTTGGTGGCGCGGAATCCAATACGCGCATTGAAAAGCGCATAGCCGGGAATATTGAGATATAGGGATGGCGTGGGGCTGGACGAAAATCCGGTACGTGCAGAAGATTCCACCGCAAGGAAATATTTTCCGTCTTGACCAAACAATTGGCCGCCGTTGGTCGTGACTTCGCCGCCAAGCGAACCAGACCATTTGGAAATTCCTGGGAGACGTTGACCGGAGATGTCCGTAAAGTAAATGGAATTACCTGCCGCATCTTTCAATCCTGTTTGTTCCAATGGGAGCGGAGCATTGGTAAATTTGACATATTTGCCGTCCGTGTAAGAAACCGCGCCGTAGATATAGAGGTTTTTCAGACGTGTATTGCCTTCCAGTTCCGCACCACGTACGCGAACTTTTTCCGCGTTGGCAAGATAGCCTCTGTTGACGCCGATTTCAGGTGATTGCACGGTTGTTTGGTAATCTTTTATTTCCGTGTTGAAAACAGTCAGGTTCAACGTGCTGTTGTAAGTTGGCGAAGTTTTGATGCCCAATTCGTAATGGTTTACTTTTTCGGGTTTTACTTTGGCCAAATCCAGCAGAACCTGCCCGTTGGAACTCGTGGGAAGGCCGCCCACATTGACGCCCAATGGTTTGTAACTTGTCGAATATGTCGCAAATGCATTGACGCGGTTGCTCGCTTTGTAGCTTAAGGTCAGCTGTCCGGAAAAGTTACCCTCATGTGCCTTAAATGCGAAAGCCTGGTTGCTGTAAACAGATTTTTTCAAAGAATCCAATATTGCCCAAACCGCATCCGAAACACCCAAATCAGCCTGCGTTTGTCCGCCGTAAGTTGTACGTTGGTAAGTGACATTTTTTTGGTCAAAATTGTAGCGAACGCCCGGTTGGATGTGGAATTTGTTCGTTACCGCCCAATCAACATTCGTAAAAACGGCTGCGCTGATGGATTTTATTTGGTTGTAGGTTTTGATGCCGTAACCGTCGACAAGGCTTTTGTATTGGCTCCAATACGCATTCGTACCGGTTGCGGATTGCTGTGCAAAACGCCAATAGTCCGCACCGACTTCTTCCGTCTGGACAGGATCGGATCGAAGGTTTTGTCCCAAGAAAAATACGCCGAGCAAACCGCTCACATTGGACGAAATGTTGCCCGCATAACGCAATTCCTGCGACCATTGGTCGTGTTTGGAATTGCCCTGGGATTTGGTCAAACTAGCCAAACCGGTATAATCTCTGTCATTGGACGGATTCCATTTCCAATAGCGCCACGCCGTTGTGGAAGTCAACGTACCTGCGCCGATTTTGGAATCTATATTGATCGAAAGTCCGCCGAGGTTGTTGTCGGCACGTGCAGGCGTGTTTTGGTCGATGATTCTGTCAAACGGATTGGTAGACGGCAACGTATAACCCAAATCCTTGATGATGCTGTTGAACTGACGGAAAGACGAGCGTAAAGTGGGAACGACACCGCCCAATACCAGCGCGTAACCGGTTGGACGTTGGCGCGTAAGGTCGCCGATCAACGTGATTTTTGTTTTGTCGGTCGGCGTGTACAGTAACTGTCCTCTCAATCCTAGATTGTTGAGCGTATTGACCGAAGATTCTGTTCGGGTATTGTACAGCGTACCGTTGCGCTGTGTACCTGAAAAGGAAATGCGTCCCGCCAATTTGCTGGCAAGCGGACCTGCAACGGTCGCTTTTGCCTGAACATAATTGTAGTTGCCGTAGCTGATTTCGGCTTTTGCGTCGGGTTTGAACGATGCAGGTGCCGTCGTGATATTGAATGCGCCAGCGGTTGTGTTTTTTCCAAACAAAGTTCCCTGCGGTCCTCTCAAAACCTCAATACGGTCAATATCGATGAAGTCGACGCAGGTTGCCGCCGGACGTGCATAATAAACTCCGTCTACATAAAAACCGACGCCCGGGTCAATACCGTCGTTGGTCAAACCAAACACGGAACCCAAACCGCGAATGTTCAGCGTCGTATTGCGCGGCGTCGAGGAATAAAATTGTACGCTAGGGACAAATTCTTTCAAACGCTCCACATTGAATGCGCCTGCGTCCGCGACCTGTGGTCCACCGATCACGGAAATCGCAATCGGAACGCTCTGTGCGGTTTCCCTTCTGCGTCTGGACGTAATGACGACTTCCGTAAACGCGGCGTCGTTTTCCAATATAAAATCCAGAGGAAGGTTGGCGTTGGCTACCTTGAATTTTGTGGTGGTGAATCCTGTTGCCGCGATTTTCAGTTGCGTTGGAAGCGTATCGTAGGAAAGCAAAAAATGTCCGAACGAGTCCGTGACGGCTTTTTGTCCGTTGCTTGGACTTTCGACAACCGCACCTAATATGGGAACGTTGTTGTGGTTTTTCACGGTACCGTGGATGTTGTTTTGGGCGTTTACCTGAGCGGTAGCCAACAGTAATACCCAAGTGGTCAATACAGCTAGATAATTAATTTTGCTTTTCATTTCTTCGTATTAAATATTGAATTTTAGTATTTTATATCCTATTAGTCTACTAGAATTATAGAATATAAGTTTGCAAAGATATGCTTGGAAATATATTGGCAAAATTTTTCTTTGCGATTTTTTTAACAAGAAAGAAAAGAGGGAAGAATTTTGCAAAAAGGAGAGAGAGGTTTGTGCTCGCGTCCCAGACGCCGCGCCAGCATGGAAGCGTAATGCTATTCGTCATTTGCAATGCACATTTTGTGCAGATTAAAAATCTCGAATAGCGATTTTTAGGCTCCGCTTTTTTAGCCCACGGATTTATTCGTGGGTAAACGATGTAGATTTCAATACAATGGTTTTAACCATTTACAATAGAAACCGTTGACACGGTTAGGATATTGGTTTATTCAACTTCCACGAATTTATTCGTGGGTTAAAAGCGACCGTAATGTTTGATGTTTTTTTCTGGAAAATTCAAACACATTTGCGGTCTGTAGCTTTTGCTTTCTGCGTTAAGCTTTCTTACGCCGGTACGTGCAATATATATTTCTCCTTGAAATATTCTTCCGGAAAAAGATCATGTACTTCGACCATATTGGGTTTGAGTCGGCTGTCGGAGATTTCTTGTCCGAGATCGCCGCCTTTGAGGCAGATAAGTCCGTTGGATGATTGTGAATGACCGCCTTTTTTCAACAAAGGTTTGGACCAACGCCAAAGATCGGTAAGTGGTGCAACGGCGCGGGACACGGCAAAATCAAATTTCTGGTTTTTGATGTCTTCTACGCGGGTGTGTCGGGTACGAACGTTTTTGAGTCCAATTCCTTCCGCGACGGCATCCACGACTTTTAGTTTTTTGCCAATACTGTCCACCAACAGAAAATCCACTTCTGGATAGAATATCGCTAGGGGAATACCCGGAAATCCGCCGCCGCAGCCAATGTCGATGACTTGTGCGCCGTCTTCAAAACCTGCCACCGCGGCAACCGCCAATGAATGCAAAACGTGTTTTTCGTACAGGCTGTCAATATCTTTTCGGGAAATGACGTTGATCATCGCGTTCCATTCCTTGTATAGACCTTCAAGTGCGGCAAACTGTTCTTTTTGCTTTTCGGTAAAGTCGTCGAAATATTGGTAAATTATCTGGATGTCCATGTTTTGTAAAATAAAAAGGTAAAAGTAAAAAGGAAAACCATAAGGTTTGCTTTTAAACAAAAATCCGGGTTTTGATAATTTCCATACCAAAACCCGGATTCGATATTGTCAAAAAATACTAATCTTTGGAGGATGTTCCTTCCGCCAAAACTGTCACCTTGTTGTTGAGGATTTCAGCAAAACCGCCGTCAATAGCAAAAGATTCGTGGCTTCCGCCAGTCAAGTTTTTGGAATGCAGGATTTTGATGTTTCCCTTTGCCAAGGCACTTACCATGGGAGCGTGGTTGTCCAATACTTCGAACAGACCGTCCTGTCCTGGCATTTGGACGCCGGCCACTTCGCCACTGTACACTTTAGCTTCCGGAGTTAATATTTCGAGTAACATGCTTGTCAATTTGATGATTTGTCAATTTGATCATTTGGTAATGCGTTTGAATTATCAAATCGTCCGATTACCAAATGATCAAATCAAAATACTATCCCTGCGCTTCCGCCAATAGTTTTTTACCTTTTTCGATCGCGTCTTCCAAAGTTCCTACAAGGTTAAATGCCGCTTCTGGATAATCGTCGACTTCGCCGTCCATGATGGAGTTGAAACCTCTGATTGTATCGTCGATGCTTACGAACACACCTTTCAGACCAGTGAACTGTTCTGCTACGTGGAATGGTTGGGACAAGAAACGCTGTACTTTACGCGCACGGCCTACGGTCAACTTATCTTCTTCGCTCAACTCGTCCATACCGAGGATCGCGATGATGTCCTGTAATTCTTTGTAACGCTGAAGGATCATTTTAACTCTGTTGGCACATTCGTAGTGTTTTTCGCCGACGATAGCCGGAGAAAGGATACGGGATGTAGAATCCAATGGGCTTACCGCAGGATAGATACCTAAATCGGCAATCTTACGATCCAATACGGTTGTTGCGTCCAAGTGTGCAAACGTCGTTGCAGGAGCCGGGTCAGTCAAGTCATCCGCAGGTACGTAAACCGCCTGTACGGAAGTGATGGAACCGTTTTTAGTGGAAGTGATACGTTCCTGCATCAATCCCATTTCGGTTGCCAACGTTGGCTGATAACCTACGGCAGATGGCATACGACCCAAAAGGGCAGATACTTCGGATCCCGCCTGTGTGAAACGGAAGATGTTGTCAACGAAGAAAAGGATATCACGTCCTTTGCTTTCGCCGTCACCGTCGCGGAAATATTCCGCCAATGTCAAACCCGTCAAGGCAACACGCGCACGCGCTCCAGGAGGTTCGTTCATCTGACCGTAAACGAAAGTCGCTTTGGATTCTTTCAGCTCTTCTTGTTGAACAGCGCTAAGATCCCAGCCACCTTCTTCCATGCTTTCCTTGAATTTTTCGCCGTAACGAACGATACCTGCTTCGATCATTTCACGCAACAAGTCGTTACCTTCACGGGTACGTTCACCCACACCGGCAAATACGGAAAGACCACCGTGTCCTTTCGCAATATTGTTAATCAATTCCTGGATCAATACAGTTTTACCTACACCGGCACCACCGAACAAACCAACCTTACCGCCTTTGGAATAAGGTTCGATCAAGTCGATTACTTTGATACCTGTGGTCAATATCTCTGTGGAAGTACTTAAATCTTCAAATTTTGGAGGTAAGTTGTGGATGGAACGACCGTTTGCCTTGCTGATAGAAGCCATACCGTCGACAGGATCGCCCGTTACGTTGAACAAGCGTCCCAATACTGCGTCACCCGTAGGAACCATGATCGGTTTGCCGGTATTGACTACTTCCATACCACGCACCAAGCCTTCAGTAGCGTCCATCGCGATGGTACGTACGCTGTCTTCGCCAAGGTGCTGTTCCACTTCCAATACGATTTTCTCGCCGCTAGCTCTGGTAACTTCCAGGGCAGAGTAGATTTCCGGTAAAGAAGCTGAGTCGGGGAAGCGTACGTCCACGACCGCTCCGATGATTTGTAAGATTTTACCTGAATTAGCCATAAATTGACAATTATAAATAAGTCTTTTTCTGAAAGAATAAATTATGTAAGCAGCACAAAATAATGCAAACTACCCAATTTGGGCGCAAAGGTAAGGGAATGATATTTTTTTCCCTAAAAACTTTAAGATTTCATTAAAATATTTATTTGAAAGGTAAGGATATTTGGTGAAATTATATTGGATGGCTAGGAAAATGCTGTTCCTTTTTCGTCTACTAATGTATAAAACACTTTGAAAAATTGAGTCGGAAAGATCAGGAAGAACTATTTGCGAACCCAGTAAAAGAGCACGAACTTCTTTTGTCGAAAGTCTGCCGCGTGTATGCGTACGATATGCACGAAAGACAAGATTTGTTGCAGGAAATCGTGATACAGCTTTGGAGCGCTTATCCTAAATTCAAAGGGCTATCCAAAGTGAGCACGTGGCGCTGTATAAAATCGCGATTTATACAGCTATTGCAGGGCTTCGCAAACAGAAAACTATCATCCGCTACGACGATCCGTTGAAACTTCCGCAAACCAATATCCATACGCTTGAATATGTGGGTAGATCATGACGGCGATTAACGAAACGATCCAATCGCAACTCGAATTGCCTTTACTAGAAAGGCGCAAAGTCCAATTGTCCAGTAGCCAAGTGGTGGAATACGATGTCGTCGGACCAATAGACGTCTGTTTTGCCAGGCGACAGCGGGCCTTTGCTTGGTGCAATACCAATGGAAGAAATGGATGTATTGATCCATCAAGGATACAGGAACTTGTGGAGAATCCCGAACATCCCAATTGCGCCGTTTTGAAAATGAAATAATAGAATTCCTAACATCAGCATTACGTATAAACGCACAAGGCGAAGCATTTGCTTCGCCTTGTGCGTTTATATTGGATATTGTCTAGTTACTAGGTTTTGATCCTTTTGCAGGAATCGTCACGCCGAGACTCAATACCATCTGGTAGGCACCGAAAGTCTGTTTGGCGCTACCGTTGTAAATATGCAAATGAGAATAAGCCAAGCCGTCTACTTTGTTGGCAAATTCCAGATACACATGACGCCAGAAAGTCGCTCTGACGGCCGCTTCCAAATCCGCGCCAAATCCACCGAACTGGAAATCTGCATTGTTTTGGTTGCCGTCGATTTTCGCATCTACGTGCGGAACCATCACACCCAAACCGCCTTTTAGCAACAAAGATGCGTCAAACCATGTTTTGTTGAAATTGGTCAGGTGTTTTCTGTGTACGATATTGGCCATCAGGAAGTTAGCACCGTTGTTCAACTGATATTCGAGATAGCGGTTGCCGTTCACGTCGGGACGATTGCTGATAAATTCGTCAACTTGTTGTCCGTTTTTGGTGCCGACGATATGCAGCAATTGGTTCGTGGATGCTACATATTTAGTGTGGTCAAAGCTGATTTCCAAAGCCCAGTTGTCTTTGAAAAAATAACCAATACGGTAGTTGTATTGTGGGATTGTCAAGTCTTTTTGGAAAAGCCCTTCGTTCCAACCCGGATGGTCGTGCGCCCTTAGGTCGACGATCGTGTAGTCGTTGTTGAGGGAAGGTTGTTTGATATGCAGGTTGCTTCCTGTGTACCATTCCTTGTTGTAGCCCCAGGAGAAATACCATTCACCTTTTTTACCCAAACCCGAAAGGTCGTTTTTGCGTTTTTGGGATATTTGTTCGTCGGAGTTTACGTTCTGTGCCTGAACGGAAAAATGGGAAAATGCTGCCAATGCCGCCAATACGAGAAATTTCTTTTTCACTTTTACGATTGTTTTAAAATAATTGTTTCCGATACATCTTCGACATATCTGCTTTCTCTCTACAGTTGGTGTTTGGCGATGAGATATATTATTGTTTAAACAGAAGTTCGCAAGGTCTAAGCCCCGTGAATTTCTTAAACGCGGTTGAGAAATGCGAAATCGACGAATAGCCTAATAGATCCGCGACTTCGGTAACGGTCAGCCCTTTTTCGTACAAAAGGTATTTGGCGTGCGACATTCTTTCTTTTTGGTAAAATTCGAATATCGTGGATCCGAAAAGATCTTTGAAACCTTTTTTGAGGTAACATTCGTTCATCGCCACTTTCTTGCTGAGTTCCTTGATCGTGAGCGGCGTGCCGAGGTTGTCGAGCAGCAATTGTTTGGCGTCGAAAAGCCTGTTGACAAAATCTGCTTCGATGGAAAGGGGACAAGTCGGCGTGTCTTCCTGGTCTTCCTGCAACGCCTCCATGCTGTACAGCAAAAGTTCGTTGACTTTGGTGTGGATCAATATATTGTCGAGCGAGTCGCCGTAGCCTTTGAATTCCAATAAAGAATTGAGCAGCATACGTTTTTTATCGCCGACAGAAATGTTTTTGGTAAA